>Ga0066860_10000029_pt1 | contig 80907 bp, 67 predicted proteins | sample ETN07SmetaG_FD_65601 | JGI IMG/M metagenome (GOLD analysis project Ga0066860, IMG submission 65601) | Marine microbial and viral communities from oxygen minimum zone, Eastern Pacific Ocean - ETNP2014F14-07SV275 | ecosystem: Environmental > Aquatic > Marine > Oceanic ... | reverse complement strand
GGGGCTGGTCAGCGCCGAAACCGGACGCGGTACCTTTGTGCGGGAAACCAGCGTGCCTGCTGGCCACGGCATCGACCAGAGCCCAACCGCACCGGGCATGTGCGATCTGAACTTCAACTACCCGGAATTGCCGGAACAGGCTGAGTTGCTGCGCGATGCGCTACGCCAGCTGGCCAGCGCAGGCGATCTGGATGCGCTGCTGCGTTACCAGCCCCACGCCGGGCGCCGGCACGAGCGCGCAATCATCGCAGGCCACCTGGGCACGCGCGGGCTGGCGGTTAGCGCTGAGCAGGTGTTGCTGGTCAGCGGTGCCCAGCACGGCTTGACCGTCGCCCTGATGAGCCAGCTCAACGCGGGTGACGTGATTGCCGCCGACGCCCTGACCTACCCCGGTTTCAAGGCGATTGCTCACGCCCTGCAGCTGGAGGTGCTGCCGCTCCCCCCTGACGACAACGGGCCGGATCTGGCCGCACTCGACGCACTCTGCCAGCGTCGCAAGGTACGTGCCCTGTATTGCATGCCCACGCTGCACAATCCGCTGGGCTGGGTCATGAGTCGTGCGCAGCGTAAGCGGCTGGCCGCCATGGCGCGCAAACATGATCTGCTGCTGATCGAAGACGCCGCCTATGCCTTTCTCGCGGAGGACCCACCAGCGCCGTTATACAACTTTGCGCCAGAGCGCACCCTTTACGTTTCGGGCTTTTCCAAAAACGTGGCCACCGGCTTGCGGGTAGGGTATCTGGTCGCCCCAAGCGACCGGCTAGCCTCTGTGGAACGCGCGATCAGAGCAACGACCTGGAATACCCCCGCCATGCTCACCCGCATCACCTGTGACTGGATAGCCAATGGCACAGTGCAGCAACTGGAGCAGGCCAAGCGCCGCGATGCGGCCGCGCGTCAGCAATGTGCTCGCCGCGTGCTGCACGGCCTGCCCTGGCACGGGCATCCAAACAGCTATTTTCTCTGGTTGCCGCTACCGGCCACGGTGCGCGCCGAGCAGGTGGTCTCCGCACTCTTGCAACGCAAGGTGTCGGTATCCAGCGCAGCACCGTTCGCGGTGGGTGATCACAGGCCGCAGGCAATCCGACTGGCGCTGGGCTCGCTCGACAAAGCACGCCTTGAATCAGCGCTGTTGCTGGTCAAAGAGGTGATCGACACCGCCGAATGCGGCGCACTCGGCTAGGGTCTGTCGACGCTTCGTTCGTCCGCCTGTTGCTGCCTGTAAGGTCGCCAATCAAGAAGCGAGGAGCGCAGTTTGGTCATTCCAAATAAGCGACGAGCGACGCCGAGTGGCGGCCTTACAGGCGCAACCCACAGGGCCGGGGCCATTTTTCAGCCATGCTACGTTGTCGGTCGCTTATGTAGATCAACTACACTACGCTTCCTCCGCCTTGCCTGGCCGAAAAAATGGCCTCCGGCAGGCGGGCGAACGAAACGTCGACAGACCCTAGGCACTGACCACCGCAAACTGCTTCGGCCAGTCCCGCCGGGTAAAGACCTGGCCGTGGTCCCGCAGCCTGCGTACCTCGTCCAGATCCACCTGACAAATCAGCCACTGGCTGCTGTCCGGGCATAGCTCGGGGCTTTCGGCGACGATACCGTCGGTCGGCATGCCGTAGTCCGAAGGCACATAGAGCGCAGCGCGGCCGTTGTTTTCATCCAGCGCTGGCGACCAGCCGGCCATGCCGACGGTCGGCGACTGCAGCACCGCAATCTGGTTTTCCAGCGCCCTCGCCTGCGCACCGATACGCACCCGGTAGAACCCCGCCACGGTATCCGTGCAGCTCGGCGCGAGAATCAGGTCAGCGCCCTGCTCGGCCAACGTCCGCGCCAGCATGGGGAATTCGTTGTCGTAGCAGATCAGAATGCCGAGTTTGCCCAGGTCGGTGTCGAATACCGTCAGCTCGCTACCGCCGGCGATATTCCACTGCTCCAATTCAAAGCGGGTCATCATCAGCTTGTCCTGACGGCCGAGACAGCCCTCGGGGCCAAACAGCCAGGCGCGGTTGCGGTATTGCCCATCGTCGTCCAGCACCGGGATCGAGCCCGGCTGCAGGTAGACGTTGCAGTCCCGCGCGATCTGCTCGCACAGCGCCAGCCAGCGCGGCAGCAGCGGCTGGATGCCGGCAATGGAGGCATGCAGGTCAGCGCGCTCGGCAGCTGGCAGCTGGCCGCTCAGCACCAGCCCTGCGTACTCGGGCAACAGCAACAGCTGGGCACCCTGCTCGGCTGCCTGTTGGCACAACGAGGTGAGATGCGCGGCGTAAGCGTCCCAGGTTTCCAGCAGATCGATGTGGTACTGACAAGCTGCAAGGGTGATCATCAGACTAGCTCCTTAAGCCAGAACGACATCGGCTTGGCCGAGTCTTCGGTTTCATCCAGATCGCGCCAGCGGTAGACCGTCGCCAGCTCAGGGTGATGCTGGTAGCCGCGACGCGCCCAGAAGGCATCGAGCGGCTGGTAGTCCGCAGGCCGCCGCGGATGATCCGCCGGGCGCTGCACCGCGCAGAAAGCGGACCAGTCAAAACGCCCCAGCCGCCGAGCATGGGACTCCCGCTCGGCAAAGAAACGCACGCCCAGCCCCTTGCCGCGCCAGGCCGGCAGCACAACAGACTCGGCGCAGTAGAAGATGCGCTCGCAATCCCACCCCTGCTCGACAAAGGGCTGCTTGAACTCGTCCGTCTCATCCGCCAGCGGCAAGGCCGTGGACGCACCGACTACCTGACCTTGGTCCTGCACCAGCACACACAGGCTGTCGGGGCTACGCAGATAAGTAGACAGGTACTGCGCTTCATACTCGCGGCTGCCGTCGTACAGATAGGGGAAGTCACGAAACACACGAATGCGCAGCTCCGCCAATGCATCAATCCAGGGCGCGATCTGTTGCCCGCTGAGCAGTTGAATGTCCATGCTGAAACTCGCTGCCAGTTTGTCTCGCCGGCGTCTGTACCGGCACTTGCGGGCAACTTATCATGGCTGCAGCCTAACCCGTAACAGGAGCTCTAGAACCGTGACCACCCATGATCTGATTCAGGCCTACTACGACGCCTTCAATGCCGCCGACATGCCCGCCTTTCTCGCCCTGCTCAACGACGATGTGGTGCACGACATCAACCAGGGCGAGCGGCAGGTCGGCAAGGCAGTATTTGCCGAGTTCATGGACAAGATGAATCGCTGCTACCGCGAACAACTGACCGACATGGTCATCATGGTCAGCGCCGACGGCAGCCGCGCCGCTGCCGAGTTTGTCGTCAACGGTGAATACCTGGCCGACGACGAGGGCCTGCCGCCGGCCAACGGCCAGAAATACGTGCTGCCGGCCGGTGCGTTCTTTGAAGTCAAAAACGGCAAGGTCGCGCGCATCAGCAACTACTACAACCTGAACGACTGGGTCGCGCAGGTCTGCTGAAAGCAGCGCTACCGCACAACGCAAAACGCCCGGCAAAGCCGGGCGTTTTGGTTACTGCAAAGAACGCTTAGCGCACGCCGGACTGACGCAGTGCGGTCGGAGTGAACTCCGCGCCGGTCAGTTCATAGCCATAGCTGTAGTTGCTACGCTCTTCGTTGTTGGCACCCATGACCAGGTAGCGACCGGCGATCAGGTCGTACAGGGTTTCCATGGTGTAGCCCAGCACGCCGTCAGCATAACGCTGGATCGCGTGTGCCTCGCCTACACGCCACAGCTCGCCACGACCATCGTAGTGGTCGATGTGCGCTGCCTGCCAGGAGTCCTCGTCGATAAACATGTGACGCTTGGCATAGATGTGGCGCTCGGTCGGCTTGACGTTGGCAACCACTTCCCAGACGCGGTGCAGCTCATAGCGCGCCAGATCCTGGTTGATGTGGCCAGCCTGGAAGATCTGGTCGTACTTGACCTGCGGCGAACCCAGCTCGTAGTTGTTGTAGGAGATGAACATCTCGCGCTTGCCGACCAGCTCCCAGTCGTAACGATCCGGCGCGCCGTTGTACAGGTCAAGGTTATCGGAAGTACGCATGCCGTCAGCGGCAGTACCCGGACCGTCGTAGGACACCTGCGGGGCACGGCGCACGCGACGCTGACCGGCATTGTAGATCCAGGCCATACGCGGGGTGGCGACCTGGTTGATGGTCTCGTGCACCAGCAGCACGTTACCGGCCAGACGTGCCGGGTCGGTCACCTGTTGCTTGAAGTAGTACAGCATGTCGGTCGCACTGCCGGCCTCGTAGTCCTGCAGGCCAGTCGGGATCGCATACTCTTCTACAAAGCGAACAACGTTGTAGTTGCCATTAACCTGCGGAGTAGCCTGCACCACAGTGCGCTGGAAGGACTCACCACGGTAGCGGGTAACATGGTTCCAAACGACTTCCAGGCCGTCAGCCGGGATCGGGAAGGCGTTGGCCACGGTGTAGTTCTCCAGACCGTTGCCGCCCTGTACCAGAGTGGTGTTGGTCGCGTTCTTCGCAGTGGCGTCGTAGACGGCCTGCGGGAAGGCAGCTGAACGGTGGCTGGGGAATACGCGCATCTTGAAGGTGTCGGGGTAGCGCTTGAACATCGCGATCTGACCCGGCGCCAGGTTGTCAGCATATTGCTCGTAGTTGGCGGCGGTGATCACGAACAGCGGCTGCTCGCCACTGTAGGGGTTGGACAGGAAGCCGTTGGCATCAACCGGCGCGGCGTCCGTCGCCAGACCACCGGTCCAGGCCGGGATGGTGCCGGCCGCATTGCCTGCGGTTTCTGCACCGACCGGTGTCAGGCTGTCGCCCAGCTTGGCGGCTTCCTGCTCGCTCACAGCGGCAAAGGCAGACGGTGCCAGCAGCGCGGAGGCCAGGAGTGTAGATGCAAGATGTGTGGGTTTCATTGATTCGCCCTGTTCTGCTTGGAGTTGTTTGGGGTAACCGGCCCAGCGCAGAGCTGCAACGACCATGACCGGTGTGATTCCCTCAAGGGGCACACGCGGTGCCTGCCGTCATACTTTCAGACGCACAACATCGCCCGCATTACCCAGAGCATAGACAACGGGGTAAGCAGCGACGGATTTATTAGGTTTTTTATAGGACTTGAGAGGGCCATGACTCTACTGCGTGAGTGCGAGCTAATCAAGCCTGAGTGTCCCGCGAACGTGCGGCAATAAGCCAGGTGAATAACGCAAAAACCCACCAAAATCGCCCCATACAGCAGCAAAATCAACATCTTGTGCAAACGATCGTTTGAGACACTTACCGCCTGATGAATCATTCCAAAAAGTAACCGGCGCGCAACAAAAAGGCCGCAGCGGGTTACCCCATTGCGGCCTGTTTTCAGCAGTGCCTGCTCAGTCCAGCGAGGAGATGCAGCTTGCCTCGGACTCGAGCCAGCCGGCGATGTCGCCGCGAATGCGCTTCTTGTCGAGTTTACCGACGCTGGTCTTGGGAATTTCCGACACCACAGCGATCTGACGCGGAATGGCCCACTTGTTGATGTGGCCTTCTTCGACACTCGGCATCAGGTGATCGGCAATCGCCTGGGCGCTGACGGTCTGCCCTGCGGCCGGCACGATCAGCGCAAACGGACGCTCATCCCAGCGCGGATCAGGCACCCCGACCACGGCCACCTCGGCTACCAGCGGGCTGCGGCTGATACGGTCTTCCAGCTCCAGCGAAGACAACCACTCGCCACCAGTCTTGATCACATCCTTGATGCGGTCACGGATCTCGATGGTGCCAGTGGGGCTGATGGTCGCCACATCACCGGTGTGCATCCAACCGCCGGCCCACAACTCTTTGCTCTTTTCCGGCTCACGGTAGTAAGCCTGGGTCAGCCAGGGCGCGCGCAGCACCAGTTCCCCCTGGGTCACACCATCCTTGGGCAAGAAGCTGCCATCCGCGGCAATCACCTGCGCCTCGACCAGCGGCCCCGGCACACCGGCCTTGATGCGCTGGCTAATTCGCTGCTCCTCGCTGGCGGCTTCATCCTCCAGGTTGATATAGCCGGCGGAGATCAGCGGGCAGGTCTCAGACATGCCGTAAGCCGCCCCCAGCTGCATACCCTTGGCCTTGGCCGCGTTGTACAGCGAGCGATTCAGGGCGCTGCCGCCGATGATCACGCGCATGCCGCCAAAGTCGAAGTCCTTGGCGCCTTCGGCATTGAGCACCATCTGCAGAATGGTCGGCACGCAATGGGAGAAGGTGACCTTGTGCTCCTTGATCATCTGCACCAGGCGCTCCGGCTCATAACGACCGGGGTAGACCTGTTTGACCCCCAGCATGGTCGCGGTATAGGGCAGGCCCCAGGCGTGAACGTGGAACATCGGGGTGATCGGCATGTAGACGTCGCGGTTGCCCAGCAGACGCACGCTGTCCAGCGCGGCCATGGACGTAGCCTGCCCAAGGGTGTGCAGCACCAGCTGACGATGGGTGAAATACACGCCTTTGGGGTTGCCGGTGGTGCCGGTGGTGTAAAAGGTCGTGGCGACCGAGTTCTCGTCAAAGTCCGGGAAGTCGTAGGTCGGCTCAGCGGCGGCGAGCAACTGCTCGTACTCGCCTGCCAGGCCGGGCAGGTCAGCCGTCTTGTCTTCTTCGTCGGTCAGCAGGATGGTGGTGGTGACGGTGGTCAGCTGGTCTTCGATGGCCTTGTAGATCGGCACGAACTCACTGTTGATCAGCACCACGATGTCTTCGGCGTGATTCATCGTGTAGAGAATCTGATCCGGGGACAAACGGACGTTGATGGTGTGCATCACCGCACCGATCATGGGGACGGCGAACATGCACTCCAGATAGCGGTGGCTGTCCCAATCCATCATCGCCACCGTATCACCCGCCTTGACGCCCGCTTTGGTCAGGGCATCGGCCGCACGGCATACACGCTCATTGAAGGTGCGGTAATCGTAGCGTACCAGGTCACGGTAGATGATCTCCTGCGTGCGCTCGTAGCGCTGGCCGGTCAGCAGCAGGTTCTTGATCAGCAACGGTGTGGAGTGAGCCTCATCGGCCGGCTTGAGGATTCGAGTATTGAGCATTGAATGACCTACTGTTGTTGGGATTGTCAGGGCATGGAAGCGGTCGTAAAGCGCTGCCGACCAGCCATATCAAGTGTGCAGACTGATTCGCCGAGCGCAAGCGGAAATCATCATACGGATTTTCATTGGCACCATCATGCGTATAATTGTAAACAAAGTCGTTTTGTGACCAGAACGCCTGCCGCAGTCTAAACAAGCAAAATCAACCTTAAATCAGGAGCGGTCATGTCGGACCAGAGCATCGTAATTGTTGGGGGCGCACGTACTCCCATGGGTGGTTTTCAGGGCAGCCTGTCCAGCGTCAGTGCAGTCGATCTGGGCGCCATCAGCATCCGTGAAGCAGTGGCGCGGGCTGGCATCGCCGCCGCTGACGTCGACGAAGTCATCATGGGCTGCGTGCTGCCCGCCGGCCTGAAGCAAGGGCCCGCCCGCCAGGCCAGCCTGAACGCCGGCCTGCCAGCCGCCACCGGCTGCACCACCATCAACAAACTGTGCGGCTCCGGCATGAAAGCCGTGATGCAGGCCCACGATGCGCTCAAGGCTGGCAGCAACAGCGTGATGGTCGCCGGCGGCATGGAAAGCATGTCCAACGCGCCGTACCTTCTCGAGAAAGCCCGCAGCGGTCTGCGCATGGGTCATGGCGAGATCAAGGACCACATGTTCTTTGACGGTCTGGAAGACGCCCGCACCGGTCGCCTGATGGGCTCCTTCGCCCAGGACACCGCCGACCAGTACGGCCTGACCCGCGAAGACATGGACGCCTATGCCATCGAGTCGCTCAAGCGCGCCCAGGCCGCCATCGAGAACGGCACCCTGGCCAGCGAGATCGTCCCGGTCACGGTCAAAACCCGCAAGGGCGAGGTCGTGGTCAAGGACGACGAGCAGCCGCTGAACGCCAATCTGGACAAGATCCCGACCCTCAAGCCCGCGTTCAAGAAAGACGGCACCGTCACCGCCGCCAATGCCAGCTCCATCTCCGATGGTGCCAGCGCCCTGGTGCTGATGACAGCCGCCGAAGCCGAACGCCGTGGCCTAAAGCCGCTGGCCCGCATTGTTGGCCATGCAACCCAGAGCCAGGACCCGAGCGAGTTCACGCTGGCCCCCATCGGCGCCATGACCAACCTGTTCAACAAGACGGGCTGGAGCGCCGCTGACGTCGACCTGTTCGAAATCAACGAAGCCTTTGCCATGGTCGCCATGCTGGCAATGCGTGAACACGGTCTGGATCACGCCAAGGTCAACATCTACGGCGGCGCCTGCGCCCAGGGCCACCCGGTCGGCTCCACCGGCTCACGCATCATCATTACCCTGATCAACGCGCTGCAGCAGACAGGCGGCAAGCGTGGCGTTGCCTCGCTCTGCATTGGTGGTGGTGAGGCGACGGCGGTTGCCATCGAGCTGGTCTGATTCAGAGGGCGGGCTATCGGTGAATTGCTTTCTGCGTCGTGCCGCCCCTGACTCAGCCTTTCGCCTTCCCGGCGAGCCAAGGGGGGCTGCTTGCCCAGCCCCCCTTAGCGATCCCCCGGGGCACCCGACTACGCGGCCCTTCGGGTCCGCTGCGTTGCTCGATTTATCGGGGAGTCGCAGAACTCGTCGCTGCGCTCCTCAGACATGCTGCGACTCTTTTTCCCGATAAATCTGCGCTACTCGCCCGCGTAAACGGGACTAATTTCCGTGCCCACGCCATCATCTGAGCATTCAGCCCGAAACCTAAAAAAACGGCCAACCCTCGCGGGTTGGCCGTTTTTTATGGGCCGCAGCTCAAGTGAAACGCTTAAAACCGCATCGCCATGCCCAGACGAATTTCACGGCCTGGCTCGTAAGCGCCAATCACGCCTTCATAGCCGGGAATAGCCTCAAAGTCGCCATTGCTGGCGTGATCCAGATACTGCTTGTCGAACAGGTTCTTGACCGTCAGCGACAGGGTCAGGCGTTCGTCATCGAGGACCATCCAGTTGGCGTAGAGGTCTTGCACGCCATAGCCGGGCTTGTCGACTTCACCCACCAGCGTATCCATCGATACGCGCTCGACAAAGCGGCCCTGCCAGCCCATTTCCAGCGACTCGCTGAAGCGATAGTCAGCGCTCAGGGTCCAGGTGTCACCAAGGGTGGTGCCCAGGCCATTGTGCTGCCACATGTTCAGGTCGTAGCCGTCGTTCAGGTCAGTGTCGTTATGGTGGTAGCTCATGCCGACGCTAAGCTGGCTCCAGCGATAGGCGGTTTCCAGCAGGTAGCCCCTGGACTCCAGATCACCCGCGTTTTCATAGATACGTGGACGCGGCTCCGGATCGCCGATGGCGTCCTGAATCGTCGAACGGTAGTACTTACCGGACAGCAACCAGCCGCCACTGATGTAGTCGAAGCCGACCTCGTTGCTGCGCGCCTTCTCGGGCTTGAGGGCCGGGTCCAGCGGCGCAATGTCGACCTTGAAGCCGTCACGAATCTGCGGCCCGCGGAAAGCACGCGCGTGGGAGACCCATAGCGCCAGGTCGTCGGTGGCCTGAAAGCGCAGGCTGGCGTTGGGGCTGAAGCCGCTTTCGCGATAACGCTCACCCAGATTGCCATCGAGCTGGTAGCGATCGTAACGTCCGCCCAGGCCCAGCAGCCAACGCTCACCCAGACTCCAGTAATCCTGCACGAAGACACCGTAAACCTTGCCCTCCTGCTCGTTCGCATCCGGATCGCTGCCAGGCCCGGCAGTCAGGCTGTCACGACGGTAGTCGACGCCATAAGTCAGCTCATGGCCACCCAGGCGACTGGTGTTACGCACATCACCACCCCAGGACTGGGTTTGCGCGCGATAAATGCCCCAGCGGCCGATGACGTTCTGCTCCAGCTGGTTCTCGGTGTGATAGGCCGACACCTCCAGGTGCAGCAGCGGATTGTCGCTGGGGGCCAGTTCATAGCCGACATTCCAGGTTTCACGCACGTTTTCCAGCGGGTAGCTCGGGTTCCAGCTGCTGGCCTGCCATTGCGGGCGCTGGTTGCGCAGCCCGGTATCCTCGCGACGCTCATAGCTCAGACGAAGGGTCTGGGCCTCGGTCAGGTGCCCCACCACCTTGCCAAAGCCAAGTGACTGACGGGCGCCAGTGGCAGGAACAGTGTCGCCATTGCCGTCTTCGTAATCATCCAAGTCTTGGTAGGTGGCCATCAGCATGCCGGACCAGGCATCGTTGAGACGACCAAACAGGGTGCCGTTACCCTTGAAACCTTCGGCATTGCTGAAGTAGGTGGTTTTGAGCAGCGCGCCAGCAGACTCGCCCGGACGCAGCAGGTCTTCCGGGTCCTTGGTTTCGAAGCGGATGGCACCACCCAGCGCACCGGGGCCTGCCAAGGCATCGGGCGTGCCTGCCTTGACGTCGACTGCCTTCAGCAGCTCAGGCTCGACATTGATCCGCCCGGTGTGGTGAAAGGTCTGACCGACCTGCTGGGCGCCATCAATACTGATATTCACCATGGTGTCTTCAAGGCCGCGCAGATACAGCTTCTGCGCCACGCTGTGGCCGCCGCCGACGCTGACTTCCGGCTCGGACGCAAACACGTCTTCCAGGTCGGTGGCCTGATAATGCTCCAGCGTCTCGCTGGTCACGTCAGCTTCCTGAATGTGCTGGCCGGTAATCTCCAGGGTGGGCAGCTCTGCCGGCTCGTCAGCCTGGGCGCTGGCCGCTGCCAGCGCGAGGGCTAGAGTACAAAGCCGGAAAGGCAAGCCGGCGCGACCGGCTGTAGGGTAACGGTGCATACTGCATCCTCTGCGTAGTTGTTGGCATAAATTCTTATTTGGGTGCCATTCTTGTTTAGCAGAGACGTAAAGCAAACCGTTTTTACATTTGTTACGCCTTCGGCAGACGAATTTCCATGCACAAGCCACCACCCGCCGCAGGACAGGCGCGGATACTGCCGCCGGTGGCGATGATCTGTCGCCGAGCCAGCGCCAGCCCCAGGCCAAAACCAGCGCGCTCGGCCGCTCCCGCCACCGCTTGCGGGGCGCGGAAGAAAGGCTGAAAGATGGCCTCCAGCAGGGGCTCAGGTACCCCCTTGCCCTGATCACTGATACTCAGCAGCCATTCGTCTGCCGCCTCAGCCAGCGTCAGTTGGACCACGCCGTCGACCGGCGTATGGTCCAGCGCGTTGCGCAGCACGTTTTCAATGGCTTGCCCAAGCGCGCGATGGCTGCTGCGTGCCAGCGGTGCGACCGCCGGCAGGGACACCTGCAGCTGGCGGTCGGCAAATTCAAAGCGGGCGTCGTCAATCAGACTGTCGAGCAATTCGGTCAGATCCAGCGACTCATCGCGTAAGACCGGTGCTTCCTGCTCGATCCAGCTCAAGGTCAGGGCATCCTCCACCAGCTGGCGCATGCCGTTGCATTCGGCGTGAATGCGCTCGAGCAGCGGGGCATCACCGCCCTGCTGCCGCGCCAGGCTGACCGCCATCTCGATGCGGGTCAGCGGCGTACGTAGTTCATGGGACATGTCTGCCAGCCGCTGACGCTGGTGCAGGATCAGCTCCTCGGTACGCTCCGCCATGGCATCGAAGACCTTGGCCAGCCCCGCCAGTTCGTCTTTGCGCCCGCGCAGCTGATCGCCCACCCGGGCGCTGTAGTCACCATCGCGAAAACGTCGGGTCGCCAGCTCCAGCCTGCGCAGCGGGTGCATCAGGTGCCGGTAGAGCAGCAGACAGATGATCAGCAGCACGGTGAAGGGCAGCACCACCTGCAACAGCACACGCGAGTGGGTCCAGTAATTGCCGGGGCGCATACGCTGCGGCAACTTGATCAGAAAGCGCGTATGCCCATCGGCAAAGGGCACATCCATCACCGGGTTTTCGGCAAAGTAGAGGTGAATCTTCCATGACAGATCGCGCCCCAGCGCGATGCCGTCATCATAGCCAGCAGGTACGACTGTGCCGCCCAGCGGTGTCAGTTGCGTGCGTACCACACCGGCCCAGGTGTTCTCCTGCTGCTGCACCGTCTGCAGCCAGCGCGCCAAGGCCTGCTCGTCCCCGGCGTTGTGCAGCGCCTCAGCCTGAGCGGCGTAACTGCGCAGGGTTTGCTGGTGATCCTCATCGATGAAGCTCATCGCCTCTTCCGTTTGCAGCGCCAGCTGCGAGATCGACCAGAACAGCACTAGCATGCCCACCACCAGGGTCAGGCACAGCTTCCACCACAACCGCCGATTCATGCGAACAGGTACCCCCTGCCATGCTGGGTCTGCAGCACATCGCCCAAGCCGGCATCAATCAGACGCCGCCGGATACGGCTGATGTGCATGTCCAGGCTGCGGTCGTAGCGGCTGAACTCGCGATCCAGCACCACACGGTAAAGGTAAGGCTTGGAGAGGACCTCGCCGCGCTGGGCGACCAGCTGCCAGAGTAGACGAAACTGCAGAGGCGTGAGATCAAGGCGCATATCGCCCGCCTCGGCCCATTGCTGCGCGCGATCAAGCCGCAACGAGCCAACCGTCAGCTGCTCCGGCTCGGCCTGCCGCGCACCAACCGGGCGCACACGACGCAGCACCGCATCAATGCGCAACTGCAGCTCTTCCAGACTGTAAGGCTTGGCCAGATAATCGTCAGCGCCGTGTCGCAGGCCGCGAATGCGCTCTTCTTCGGCGTTGGAGGCGGTGACCATGATGACCGGCATGCGACTGTGCTGACGCAGCCGTTTGAGCAGGCTGAAGCCGTTCAGGCCGGGCAGCTTGACGTCCAGCAACAACAGATCGTGCTGCTCGCGCAGCGCCAGCTCCAGGCCGGCGCTGCCGTCATCGCAACACTGCACGGCGTAGCCGGTGTGTTCCAGCAGTTGCCCCAGCTGCCCACTCAGCTGCCGGTCGTCTTCAACAATCAGAATGTGTCCCAACGGCGCCGGCATGCTGCCCTCTCCATGCAAACAAGAATGCGCATCATATACAAATGACAATCAAACGCCCAGCTGACGACCTCGCACCACGTCAGGGCATAGCACCAAAAAAGTGCGCACCATTTCAGGGAAGCCCCTCCTCCGGCTCTCGCCACAACCACTGCCAACCCCGCTGAAACGCGCTCTGCAGCTGACATTGTCAGTCATTGTCAAACATTGGCACGTTCCCTGCTCTTGGGTCTGCAGGCGGCGAAACACCTGCCGACACTCCAGACAACAACAGAGAAGGAAAGGAACATGACTCTGAAGAAGATCGTCAAACAGGTCGGCGCGCTGGGCGTTGCCTGTGGCATGGCCCTCGGGGCAATGAGCGCCCAGGCCGAGGACACCATCAAGGTCGGCGTACTGCATTCGCTGTCCGGCACCATGGCTATCTCGGAAACCACGCTCAAAGACACCATGCTGATGCTGATCGAAGAGCAGAACAAAAAAGGCGGCCTGCTTGGCAAGCAGCTTGAGCCAGTCGTTGTAGACCCTGCTTCCAACTGGCCGCTGTTCGCCGAACGCACCCGTGAACTGCTGGAGCAACACGGCGTCGATGCCATCTTCGGTTGCTGGACCTCCGTCTCGCGCAAATCCGTATTGCCGGTGGTTGAAGAGCTGAACGGCATCCTGTTCTACCCGGTGCAGTACGAAGGTGAAGAGTCTTCGCGCAACGTGTTCTACACCGGCGCTGCGCCGAACCAGCAAGCCATTCCGGCGGTTGACTACCTGAAAGACGAACTGGGTATCGAGCGCTGGGTGCTGGCCGGTACCGACTACGTCTATCCGCGCACCACCAACCGCATTCTGGAAGCCTATCTGAAGGCCAACGGCGTAGCTGAAGAAGACATCATGATCAACTACACCCCGTTCGGTCACGCTGACTGGCAGAACATCGTTGCCGAGATCAAACGCTTCGGCAGCGCCGGCAAGAAGACCGCGGTGGTGTCCACCATCAACGGTGACGCCAACGTGCCTTTCTATCGCGAGCTGGGTAACCAGGGCGTATCCGCCGAGGACATCCCGGTTGTTGCCTTCTCCGTTGGTGAGGAAGAGCTGTCCGGTATCGACACCGCTCCGCTGGTCGGCCACATGGCTGCCTGGAACTACTTCATGAGCGAAGAGACCCCGGAAAACGAAGCCTTCATCAAGGCCTGGCACGACTACATCGGCGACACCAAGCGCGTCACCAATGACCCGATGGAAGCCCACTACATCGGCTTCAACATGTGGGTCAAAGCCGTTGAAGCCGCCGGCACCACCGATACCGACAAGGTCATCGACGCCATGGTTGGCGTAGAAGTCCCCAACCTGACCGGCGGTACCAGCACCATGCTGCCCAACCACCACATCACCAAGCCGGTGCTGATCGGTGAAATCCAGGACGACGGCCAGTTCCTGACCGTGTCCAGCACCGAAGAGCTGGTACCCGGCGATGCCTGGTCCGATTACCTGGAAGGCAGCAAGGACCTGATCTCCGACTGGACCGCGCCGATCAGCTGCGGCAACTACAACACCCAGACCAAGAGCTGCGTCGGCACCACCGCCGAATAAGCAGTCCACCTGGCGGGCAGCTAACGGCCCGCCTCTGCCGACGGGGCGCAACGACGCCCCGTTGAGCTGTTCCACCCGATATCCAATCAGGACATGACCATGATCCCGATCTGCCGTCTGACACCCCGGCATGCCGTACAGCAATGGCTTACCCGTTTGCTGCTGCTGTGTCTGTGCAGCCTGCCCCTGCACACCAGCGCCCAGGAAGCCCCTGAGGCCACGCCCGCACAGCCCACCTTTGACGAGTTGGTACGCCAGTTGCCCAGCGGCAACCTGCGCCAACGCGCCACCACCGTTGAACAACTCGCCAGCCAGCAGGACGAACGCCTGGCTGACATTCTTGCCGCCCTGATAGCCGGCGATCTGCTGGCCAACAAGGACAAGCCCCCGGTCGTTGCCATCCGCAACGGCGACACCCTGACCGATGCTCTGAACGGCAGTGACCTCACCGGCACCAGCGGCCTGCGCCGCATCCCGGTCAACAACAGCCTGCGTACGCAGCTACGCGGCATGGTCGCGCAGCTCAACCTCAGCCACCCCGATAGAGACAAGCGCTACGCCGCCGTGCAGCGTTTTATCCGTGACGGCGTGGATGGCGAGACCGCCGCCCTGCTGCGCCAACACCAGCCAAGCGAGGAGTCCGGCCGCGTGAACGACGCGATCGACGCGGCGCTGGCCCTGTTTGACCTGCAAACCGGTGACCGCGATCAACGCATGGCCGCCATCGACACCCTCAGCGGCTCACTGGAACAGGAAGCCCGCAACGCCCTGCGCAGCGTCGCCGAGAACGATGAAGACGCAACACTGCGCGCCGCAGCTGCCAAGGCGATCGAGTCCATTCAGGGCCGCATCAGTTTCTACCGCTTTATCGAAAACGTGTTCTTCGGCCTCAGCCTGGGCTCGATCCTGTTGCTGGCCGCCATCGGCCTGGCCATCACCTTCGGCGTGATGGGCGTGATCAACATGGCCCACGGCGAGCTGATCATGATCGGCGCCTACACCACCTGGGGTATTCAGGTGCTGTTCCCGGATCTGATCGAATGGAGCCTGCTGATCGCTATTCCAGCAGCGTTTCTGATCACCGCGCTGGTCGGCATCGCCATCGAACGAGGGGTGATTCGCTTCCTCTATGGCCGTCCGCTGGAAACACTGCTGGCCACCTTCGGCCTGAGTCTGGTGCTGCAGCAGGCGGTACGTACGCTATTCAGCCCGCTCAACCGTTCGGTGACCTCGCCGGAGTGGATCAGCGGCACCCTGAGCATCAACCCGGTGCTGTCGATCACCTATACCCGTCTATACATCCTGCTGTTCGGGCTGGCGGTGTTCTTCGCGCTGATGCTGGTGATGAAACGCACCAGCCTCGGCCTCAAGGTCCGCGCCGTCTCGCAGAACCGCGCCATGGCCCGCGCCGTGGGTGTGCGCTCCAACTGGATCGACGCCCTGACCTTTGGCCTGGGTTCCGGCATCGCCGGGGTAGCAGGTGTTGCGCTGTCACAGATCACCAACGTCGGCCCCAACCTCGGCCAGGCCTACATCATCGACTCGTTCATGGTGGTGGTATTCGGCGGCGTGGGTAACCTCTGGGGCACGCTGGTCAGCGCCATGAGCCTGGGTCTGATCAACAACTTCCTCGAACCCTGGGCCGGCGCCATGCTCGCCAAGGTACTGGTGCTGATCATGCTGATCCTGTTTATCCAGAAGAAACCCAAGGGACTCTTCCCGCAGAAAGGACGGGCCGCGGCTGACTGATCTCCGCCGCCGTTTCCTTTTTACAACCGAATTGAACGAGGGAAGTATGCTTACCCAACGACTGTTACTCAGTGATCGGGGCGGAATGCTGGTGCTGGGCCTGGTGTTGCTCACCACCATCATCGTGCCGATTCTCAACTTGGCGGTGCCGACCGACTCACCGCTGTACGTTTCCAACTTTACCGTCGGCCTGCTCGGCAAGTTTCTCTGCTTTGCCCTGCTGGCCCTCTCGGTCGATCTGATCTGGGGCTACGCCGGCATCCTGTCGCTCGGCCACGGCGCCTTCTTCAGCCTGGGCGGCTACGCCATGGGCATGTACCTGATGCGTCAGATCGGCGACCGTGGCGTCTACGGCCACCCCGAGCTGATGGACTTCATGGTGGTGCTCAACTGGGACAAGCTGCCGTGGTACTGGCAGGGCTTCGACATGTTCTGGTTCGCCATGCTGATGGTGCTGCTGGTGCCGGGCCTGCTGGCCCTGGTATTCGGCTGGCTGGCGTTCCGCTCACGGGTGACCGGCGTCTACTTCGCCATCATCACCCAGGCACTGACCTACGCGCTGATGCTCGCCTTCTTCCGTAACGAGATGGGCTTTGGCGGCAACAACGGCCTGAACGACTTCAAGGAAATCCTCGGCTTTGATCTGGCGGCCAAGACCACTCGAGTCGGGCTGTTCGTGGCGTCCTCGATTGCCCTGATCCTCGGCTATATGGCCTGCCGCTACATCGTCACCTCACGCATGGGCCGGGTCATCATTGCCATCCGTGATGCCGAAAGCCGCACCCGCTTCAGCGGCTATCAGGTCGAAAGCTACAAGCTCTGGCTGTTTGTCTTCTCCGCCATGCTGGCGGCGGTGGCCGGCGCGCTCTATGTGCCGCAGGTCGGCATCATCAATCCGGGCGAATTCTCCCCGCTCAACTCCATCGAAATGGTGGTCTGGGTCGCAACCGGCGGCCGCGGCACGCTGTTCGGCGCCATCGTCGGCGCGTTCAGCGTTAACTACGCCAAGACCTTCTTCACCACCTTTTCACCGGAAACCTGGCTGTTCATCCTCGGCGGTCTGTTCGTACTGGTAACCCTGCTGCTGCCCAAGGGCATCGTGGGCCTGTTCGACCGCTTCAGCCGCAAGGGAGACAAACAATGAACCCGCTTGAACAACTGCGCGAAACCTGGCGCCGCGACCAGGTCTTCGACTTCGTCCAGCCTACGCCGGACTTCTCCGCCAAGGTCGACACCACCCACGGCCCGATCCTCTACGTGGAAGACGTCAGCGTCAGCTTTGACGGCTTCAAGGCGCTGAACAACCTGAACCTGTACATCGATGACGGCGAGCTGCGCTGCATCATCGGCCCCAACGGGGCCGGCAAGACCACCATGATGGACGTCATCACCGGCAAGACCCGCCCGGACACCGGCAGCGTCTGGTTCGGCCAGCGCATGAACCTGCTCAAGCTGTCCGAGCACGAGATCGCCCGCGGCGGCATCGGCCGCAAGTTCCAGAAGCCGACCATCTTCGAGGCGCTCTCGGTGTTCGAGAATCTGGAACTGGCCACCGCCTCCAACAAGCACGTCTGGTACACGTTGAATAAAAGCCTGACCGGCGAACAGCTCGACCGCATCGACGAGGTGCTCAAGCTGATCGGCCTGAAGGAACAGTTCCGCATGGAGGCCGGCGCCCTCTCCCACGGCCAAAAGCAGTGGCTGGAGATCGGTATGTTACTGATGCAGAACCCGCGCGTGCTGCTGGTCGACGAACCGGTCGCCGGCATGACCGGCGAAGAGGTCGAGCACACCGCCGAACTGCTGACCTCGCTGGCCGGCCGTCACTCGGTCATCGTGGTCGAGCACGACATGGCGTTCGTGCGCTCCATCGCCCGCAAGGTTACCGTGCTGCACCAGGGCTCGGTGCTGGCCGAAGGCACCATGGATCAGGTGCAGAATGACCCGCGTGTGGTCGAAGTCTATTTGGGGGAATGACCATGCTCAGCATTCAAGGCATCAACCAGTTCTACAACCAGAGCCACATCCTCTGGGATCTCGACCTCGAGCTGAAAGAAGGCAGCTGCAGCTGCCTGCTCGGCCGCAACGGCGTGGGCAAGACCACCCTGCTCAAATGCATCACCGGCCTGCTGCCGGTGAAAAGCGGACAGATCAGCCTGATGGGCCGCGACATCACCAAGCTCTCGACCGAAAACCGCGCCCGCTCCGGGATCGGTTACGTGCCGCAGGGGCGGGAGATCTTTCCGCTGCTGACGGTGGAAGAGAACCTGAAAATCTCCCTCGGTGCGCGCCCCGACCGCGCTCGGCAGATTCCCGCGCACATCTATGAGCTGTTTCCGGTGCTCAAGGAAATGAAACACCGCCGCGGCGGCGATCTGTCCGGCGGCCAGCAGCAGCAACTGGCGATTGGCCGGGCGCTGGTGCTTGACCCCAAGCTGCTGATTCTCGATGAGCCGACCGAGGGCATTCAGCCCAACATCGTGCGCGACATCAGCGATGTCATCCGCAAGCTCAACACCGAGCTGGGGCTGACCGTCCTGCTGGTCGAGCAGAAGCTGCCGTTCGCCCGCCGGGCAGCGGAAAGCTTTTTCATCATGGAACGCGGGCGCATGGTCGCCAACGGCCCAATGGATGAACTGAACGACGATCTGATCCAGCGCTATCTGACCGTCTGATCTCCTCTACCCTTGTCGCCGGGCCATCCGGCGGCAATGGGTCATTTACCACCCATCCCCCTCAAAAATCGGGGTGAAAATCCACCCAATACGCCCTCCAAGAAAACACAAACCCCTTAAAAAACAGCAACTTCCTTCCTGTGGCACAACGTTTGCTCTGGTCTATGTGTGATTGCCCACCCCTCGGGCCAACAACAAACACAAGAACCGGAGTTATGCCATGAAAACCCTACGCACCCTGGCCGTTGCCGGCCTGTCTGCCACTGCCTTGCTGTCCAGTTCGTTTGCCTTTGCCCAAGATCGCAGTGGCTGGCCATCCAGCTTCACCGTCGGTACCGCCAGCCAGGGCGGCACCTACTTCGCCTATGGTTCCGGCTGGGCCAACTTCATCGCCGAGCAGACCGGCGTTTCCGGCGGCGCCGAAGTGACCGGCGGCCCGGTACAGAACATGGCACTGGTTCACACCGGCGATCTGGCGTTCGGTTTCACTACCATGGGGCCGGCCCGCGACGCGATCGAAGGCAAAAGCCCACTGGCTCCGGGCATGCCGCTGGATAACACCTGCGCCATGTTCCCAATGTACGAAACGCCGTTCTCCATGGCCGCTCTGGGCAGCTCCGGCATCACCAGCGTGAGCGGCATTCCGGCAGGCACCCGCATCGGCTTCGGCCCATCCGGCTCTACCTCTGACAGCTACTTCCCGAACATGCTGCGCACCCTCGGCGTAGGGTTCGAGCCGCGCAACGGCAGCTGGGCCGACCTGGGTGGTCAGATGCAGGACGGCCTGCTCGACATGGTCGGCTTCGCCGCCGGCGTGCCGATCCCGACCATCAGCCAGCTGGAGGTACAAACCTCGGTCAACGTGCTGTCTTTCACGCAGGAAGAAGCTGACAAGCTGATCGCCGCCTACCCGGTTTCCGAGTACATCATCCCGGCTGGCACCTACAGCACGGTAAAGGACGATGTGCGCGCCGTCGCTATGTGGAACTTCGCCGTGGCCAACTGTGACCTGCCGGAAAGCTTCGTCTATGAAGTCACTCGCCTGACCATGGAGAACAACCCGCGCATGGTGTCCATCCACCAGTCCGCGGTGACCAGCATTCCGGAAAACCGCGACAAGAACACCTTCATCCCGTGGCACCCGGGCGCAGCGCGCTGGTTTGCCGAAAACGGCTACGAGCTGGACCCGGCACTGGTCAAGTAACCCCTTCTTTCCCTGTCCACTGCTGCCCGGCCCACGCCGGGTAGCCCGCTCCCACGCAGGTGCACCATGACTCAGCTTACCCACCCCCATGCGGACGATCCGCAGGCCGCCCTCGCCCCCACCGACCCGGTAATGGCAGAAGGCGTGGATGACGAACCCGTCGAGGGCAACCGCCGCCTGTATCAAGGCTGGCGCATGCATGGCATGGCGTTGCTCGCCATCGCCTATTCGGCTTTCCATCTCTATGTGTTGAACGTGTCGCCGATGGAGACCTGGAGCTATCGCATCGTTCACGTCTGCGGCGCGCTGATCCTGGGCTACCTGCTGTTCTCCGGTCGCGGCTTTGCCGACGCCCCCAGCGCCATGCACCGCTGGCTCAATGTCGCGGCGACTGCCGCGCTGCTGCCCGCAGCCTATGCCCTGTGGCAAACCGTCTCGATGTACCAGTTGCTCAAAGGCGGCGCCATGCGCGTACCGGTCGACATCGAAACCCTGCATTTTGGCTGGCCACTGCTGGCCGCTACCGGGCTCGGCATTGTGCTCAGTTGGCTGCAGCGCCAGCAGCGCGACGGTTTCAACCTGCCGGACCTGGTGCTGATCGTCTGTTCGCTGGCGACGGCTGGCTATTTTCTGGTGATTTTCAATTCACCTCTGCGCATGAGCACCGGCACCCCCTTCGCGCCCATCGGCATGAGCTTCGCTGCCGTTGCCGGCACCTCGCTGATCATGGAGATGACACGCCGCGTCGCCGGTCTCGCGCTGGTGGTAATTGCCCTGCTGTTCGTCGCCTATGTGTTTGCCGGCCCGCACCTGCCGAGCTTCCTCGGCTATCCCGGCCTGAGCATTCAGCGCTTCTTCAGTCAGGTCTACACCGACATTGGCGTACTGGGCCCGACCACCGCCGTGTCCTCGACCTACATCATCCTGTTCATCATCTTCGCCGCCTTCCTGCAGGCATCGAAGGTCGGTGACTACTTCGTCAACTTCGCCTTTGCCTGCGCCGGTCGTTCGCGCGGCGGCCCGGCCAAGGTGTCGATCTTCGCCTCCGGCCTGATGGGCATGATCAACGGCACCAGCGCCGGTAACGTGGTCTCCACCGGCTCGCTGACCATTCCGCTGATGAAGAAGGTCGGCTACAGCAAGAAAACCGCTGGCGCGGTGGAAGCGGCTGCCTCCACCGGTGGGCAGATCATGCCGCCGATTATGGGCGCAGGCGCCTTCATCATGGCCGAGATCACCGGCATCCCCTACACCGAGATCGCCATTGCGGCGGTCATCCCGGCGATTCTGTATTTCGCCTCGGTGTACTTCATGGTCGACCTGGAAGCCGCCAAGACCGGTATGCGTGGCATGCGCAAGGAAGAGCTGCCGCAGCTCAAGGTCCTGCTGCGTCAGGTCTACCTGTTCGTGCCCATCCTGATTCTGGTGGTCGCCCTGTTTGTCGGTTACTCGGTGATCCGTGCCGGCACCCTGGCGACTGTTGCTGCCGCCGTAGTCAGCTGGCTGTCGCCCAACAAGATGGGCCTGCGCGGCATGCTCAAGGCGCTGGAGCTGGCGGGTATCATGTCGATCCAGATCATCGTGGTCTGCGCCTGCGCCGGCGTGATCGTTGGCGTCATCGCGCTGACCGGTGTGGGCGCGCGCTTCTCCTCGATGCTGCTGGGCGTGGCCGATGCCAGCCAGCTGCTGGCACTGGTGTTCGCCATGCTGATCTCCATCGTGCTGGGCATGGGCATGCCCACCACCGCCGCCTACGCGGTCGCCGCCTCGGTGGTCGCGCCCGGCCTGATCCAGCTCGGCATCGACCCGCTGACCGCACACTTCTTCGTGTTCTACTTCGCGGTGGTCTCGGCCATCACCCCGCCGGTGGCTCTGGCCTCATTCGCAGCGGCCGGCATCTCCGGTGCCAACCCGATGCAGACCTCAATGGCTTCCTTCAAGATCGGGCTGGCCGCGTTCATCGTGCCGTTCATGTTCTTCTACAACGGCGCGCTGCTGATGAACGACAGTATCCCGGCCATTGCCCAAGCGCTGATTACCGCCAGCGCCGGCGTCTATCTGCTGTCTGCCGGCGTACAAGGCTGGTTTATGAATCTGCGCACCAACTGGCTGGTCCGTAGCCTGCTGATCGCGGCGGCCTTCCTGATGATCGAAGGCGGCGGTCTGACCGACCTGGTCGGCATCGCCACAGCCGTGCTCGCCGCCGGCCTGCAGAAGAAACTCGGCGCGCGTCAGCTGGCCCCTACCGCCTGAGCCAAAACCGGACAACCTGCACATTGCGGGTTGTCCGGCCTGCTGGCTGGGGCTACGCTCGCGTGGAGCCCACAAACACCACACCATGAAAAAAAACCTGCCCATCGCCCTGTGTTTCAGTCTGATCGCCCTGCTGGCATGGCAGCTTGGCGGTCATTTTGGCTATCGCCAACTGGAGCAGCACGGACGCGATGAGGCCTTCCGCTACAGCCAGCTGATCAGCAACGAGATCAAGCGCTACGAACCCATTGTGGCCCTGGCCGCCCAACACCCGCAGCTGCGCCAGGCCCTGAATAGCCCCGAGCAGGCGCAGCATATCGACGCCGCCAACAGCATCATGCAGACCATGGCGACCATCGTGGCCAGCTCGGATGTCTACCTGATGGACGCCAGCGGCCACACCATCGCCGCCAGTAACTATCAGCAAAGCGCCAGCTTCATTGGCCGCAACTTCGCCTTTCGCCCCTACTTTCGCCGCGCCATGGCGGACCCCGGCGCGCCGGCGTTCTACTTTGCCCTGGGCACTACCTCGCGGGTCCGCGGCCTGTACTTTGCCCAGGCGGTGATGGCCGGTGACGGCAGCGACGAGCCCATCGGGGTCATTACCATGAAGGTGCAGGTCACGGCACTGGAACAACAGTGGCAACGCCCTGACGCCGGCCAGAACAGCGAAATGCTGATCACCGATGCCCAAGGCGTCAGCTTTATCGCCAGCCGCCCCGACTGGCTGTATCGCAGCATCAAGCCCATGGACAGCTGGCTGCAGCGCCAACTGGTCGAAGAGCAGCGCTACGACCGCCAGACGATTACTCCGCTGATCACCACCACCCTGCCGCCCCCCTGGGGTATCGACGCCGAGTACCTGATGATCGCCGAGCAACAACGCCAGCGCAGCTACCTCAGCGTCAGCCTGCCGCTGCCCAGAGAGGATTGGACCTTGCGCGTGCTGAGCGACAGCCGGCCGGTGTTCTGGACCCGCATCCTGTTTCTGCTGGTCAGCTGTCTGCTGGTCGCCGGCATGCTGCTGGCCTGGTTGTATCTGCGCGAACGTCACCGCCGCGAGGCCGAGCTGGCCCAGCGCAGCACGCTGCTGGAGCAACGGGTGACCGAGCGGACCGCCGATCTGGAGGCCTCCAACCGTCAGCTGCTGGCGGAAATCAGCGAGCGCGAGCGCGCCGAGAATGAGCTCAAAGCCGCTCAGCAGGAGCTGATCCAGGCGGCCAAGCTGGCTGTACTCGGGCAGATGTCCGCCGGCCTCAACCACGAATTGAACCAGCCGCTGACCGCCATTCAGGCCTATGCGCGCAACAGCCAGCGCTTTCTGGAGCGCGGCGAGCAAGAGACGGTCGCCGCCAATCTCGGCGAGATCGTCAATCTGTGCGACACCATGGCCGAGCTGACCCGGCAGTTCAAAGTCTTTGCACGCAAGTCATCCGGTCTGCCCTCCCAGGTCGACCTGCGCCAGCCGATCGACGCCGCCCTCAAGATCATCAGCGCCCAGGACAGTAGCCGGGGCATCCAGATTCACTGGCAACGCCCCGAGCAACCGGTGCCCGTGCACGGCGAACTGATTCGTATCGAGCAGGTGCTGGTCAACTTGATTGCCAACGCCGTGCACGCCGTGGAAGCCCAGCCCGACGGCGAGATCAGCCTGCAAATCAGCCACAATGACGGACAGGTCACCTGCCACGTACGCGACAATGGCCCCGGCCTGCCGGCCGACAGCGAGCAACTGTTCGAGCCCTTCTACACCACCAAGTCGATGAAACAGGGGCTGGGTCTGGGACTGTCGATTTCGCGGCAGATCATGGATGCGCTGGGCGGCAGCCTGAGCGGCCAGAACCGCCGCGATACCCGCGGCGCCGAATTCATCCTGCGCTTTCAGACACGCAGCACTGCACAACCGGCGGAGAGGCCATGAGCGAGCCCGTGATTTTCTTTATCGACGACGACGCCAGCATTCGTCAGGCCATCACCCAGACCCTGGCGCTGGAAGACCTGCCGGTACGCGCCTTCGCCGACGGTGCCAGTGCGCTGGCCGAGCTGAACGCCGACTTCCCCGGCATCATCCTCTGCGACTATCACATGCCAGGCATGGACGGCCTCGCCGTACTGCAAGCGGTGCGCGCCTGTGATGACAGCATTCCGCTGATCATCCTGACCGGCCAGGGCGATATCAGCACCGCGGTGGCCGCCATGCGTCAGGGTGCCTACGACTTTATCGAAAAACCCTTCCACCACGACGGGCTGATCGAGATTCTCAAGCGCGCGCTGGACAAGCGCCGCCTGGCGCTGGAGAACCGCCGACTCAAGGCCCAGCTGCGCGTGCTGGCCCGCCCCGGCCCGCGCCTGCTTGGCAGCTCCAGCAGCATGCAGACCCTGCTGGCACTGCTCGACCCTCTGCTGGGCACCGCTGCCGACATCCTGCTGTACGGCGAAACCGGCGCCGGCAAAGACGCTATTGCCCGCTACATTCACGAGAACAGCCCACGCAGCGAGCACAACTTTGTCGCCATCAACTGCGGTGCGGTGCCGGAGAACCTGATCGAAAGCGAACTGTTCGGCCACGAGGCCGGCGCCTTCACCGGGGCAGACAAGCGCCGCATCGGCAAGTTTGAGCACGCCCACCAAGGCACCCTGTTTCTCGATGAGCTGGAAAGCATGCCGCTGAACCTGCAGGTGCGCCTGTTGCGTGTGCTGGAAGAACGCAAGATCGAACGACTGGGCAGCAACCAGTCGATCCCGGTGGATGTGCGTGTGATCGCGGCCAGCAAGTCCGACCTCAAGGCACTGAGCGACACCGGCGATTTCCGCGCTGACCTGTTCTATCGCCTCAACGTACTGCGCATCAATATTCCGCCGCTGCGCGAGCGCCGCCAGGACGTACCGCTGCTATTCCACCACTTTGCACTGATCGCCGCCTCCCGCTACGACCGCGAGATCATCCCGCTGGACGCCAGCCAAGCCGCCGCCCTGATGCAGCATGACTGGCCCGGCAACGTGCGCGAGCTGCGCAACATGGCCGAGCGCTATGTGCTGATGGGAGCCGCCGCCCTGAACGACCCCGACAGCGCCCAACTGCCAGCCGCCGGCAGCCAGCAGACCCTCGCCGAAATGGTCGATGCCTACGAGCGCAGCCTGATCGCCAGTGCCCTCAACGCCTGCAATGGCAGCATCAAGCAGGTCATGATGCAGCTCGGCCTGGCCCGCAAGACGCTGTACGACAAAATGAAACGCCACGGCCTCGACAAGGCCGATTACAAGGACTGACCCGGATTGCGGGCGCGACCGCCGCGCCCCTGCGCCCTGACTGCCTGCCACCTGGCCGGTCATATGTCCTGCACGGCCCCAACGTCGCCGCCCGCGCCATTTATGAGCCAGTATTCACCGCCGCCTCACCCCCTTGCCATGTTCAAACAAGTGTTCGACACTGATCGGCGTTTTTTCATCCGTACACGAATTTAGGGGACAACCCATGAGCGATATCCGTTTCGACGACAAAGTCGTCATCGTAACCGGTGCCGGTGGCGGCATTGGCCGCGCCCACGCCCTGCTGTTTGCCAAGCACGGCGCCAAAGTTGTGGTCAACGATCTGGGCGGCAGCGCCAACGGCGAAGGCGCCAACAGCGAAGCTGCGCTCAAGGTTGTCGAAGAAATCAAGGCCGCTGGCGGCACTGCGATTGCCAACCCGGACAACGTCATCAACGGTGACCGCATCGTTGAGTGCGCGATGGACAACTTCGGTCGCATCGACGTGGTCGTCAACAACGCCGGTATCTTGCGCGACAAGAGCTTCGCCAAGATGACCGATGCCGACTGGGACCTGATCTACAAAGTCCACGTCGAAGGCGCCTACAAGACCACCAAGGCCGCCTGGGAGCACATGAAGAACAACAACTTCGGTCGTATTATCTTCACCTCCTCCACTTCCGGCATCTACGGCAACTTCGGTCAGGCCAACTACGGTATGGCCAAGCTGGGCCTGTACGGCTTCACCCGTACCCTGGCGATCGAAGGCCGCAAGAACAACATCTTCGTCAACGCCATCGCCCCGACTGGCGGCACCCGCATGACCGAAGGTCTGTTCCCGGAAGGCGCATTCGACAAACTGAAGCCTGAGCTGGTCAGCCCGCTGGTTGCCTACCTGTGCTCCGAAGAGTGCAAGGAAACCGGCAGCCTGTTCGAAGTCGGCGGTGGCTGGATGGGCAAGGTACGCTGGGAGCGCTCCCTGGGTATCGGCTTCAACCCGGACGAAGGCTTCACCCCGGAAGACGTTGCAGCCAACTTCGAACAGCTGTGCAGCTTCGAAGGCGCCGTCCACCCGAAAGACAACATCGAAGCGCTGCGTGAGCTGATGGCCAATATCCAGAAGTTCGCCTGACGGCTCGCTTCTGGAGCGGCAAGCTAGAAGCTAGAAGCTAGCGTTAGAAAGCCCGCCCCCTGTGTAACAGGAGGCGGGCTTTTTACTTTTGCTGGGCTAGGATAGCCGGGAGGCCCTACTCAAGGAGATGCTATGGCCAAGCGCTGGACTCAAGACGATCTGCTAATCGCCCTAGGCTTGTATTGCCTACTGCCATTCGGACAATTTCACCGACGCCAACCGCTGATTATCCGAGCAGCGGAGACAATGCAGCGCACCCCTGATTCAGTGGCCATGAAACTGAGCAATCTCGCCAGCCTGGACCCAGAGATCACAGGCAGCGGCAGAAAGGGGTTAGCTGGGGCCTCCGAGCTCGACAGGCAAATGTGGAGCAACTTCACTGCTAACACCGAGGCGATGATGCCATTGGCGGAACAGGCGCTGGCCTCAGCCATCGGCGACGCTGCCACGAGCACAGAGGACATCGCGCCCTCCTACCATGAGGCAGATCACTTTTCCGAAGTCAAAGTTCGTAAGGGCCAGGGTTTATTTCGTAGCGCTGTTTTATCGGCCTATGACAACCGCTGTTGCGTCACCGGCTTGACCGACAGCCGCTTTCTAATCGCCAGCCATATTCGCCCATGGCGCACAGATAACGGAAACCGGCTCAATCCGAGCAACGGCCTATGCTTGAGTCTAATGTTCGACAAGGCTTTCGATACCGGGCTAATCACCTTCTCGGAAGACTATCGGCTGGTCCTATCCAGCAACTTACGCGCCCAAGAAAACAACCCGTATATGGCTGCTACCTTTTTCGCACACAAGGATGCCCAGCTGCGCCTACCCAACAAGTTCGCGCCAAGCGCCTCCCTGCTGAACTGGCACCGCAACCACTGCTTTACCGGAGTCCCACTGTAGCGCCAACACAAACAAAAACCCCGCGCCGTTACCGACGCGGGGTTTTCACTTGCAGCTTGAAGCTTGAAGCTTACAGCTGTCTAAAGCGCTACGCGCTTTAGACGTAAAACGCTTCCAGCGGCGGGAAGCCGTTGAACTCGATGGCGCTGTAGCTGGTGGTGTAGGCACCGGTGGACAGCCAGTAGAGGCGGTCGCCGATGGCCAGGTTCAGCGGCAGGCCGTATTTGTAGTGTTCGTACATGATGTCGGCACTATCACAGGTCGGGCCGGCGATGACGGCTTCTTCCAGTTCACCCTGCTTTTCGGTCCACAGCGGGAACTTGATGGATTCGTCCATGGTTTCGATCAGGCCGGAGAACTTGCCCACGTCGGTGTACACCCAGCGCTCCAGCGCGGTATGCGACTTGCGCGACACCAGCACGACTTCGCTGACCAGGATACCGGCGTTGGCAATCAGCGAGCGGCCCGGTTCGAGGATGATTTCCGGCAGCTCGTCACCAAAGTCTTCCTGCAGGAAGCGGGTGATTTCTTCCGCGTAGGTCTGCAGGGTGTTGGTCTTGGTGATGTAGTTGGCCGGGAAGCCGCCACCCATGTTGATCATCTTCAGGGTGATGTTGTCTTCTTCCTTCAGACGCTCGAAGATCACCTTGACCTTGGCGATGGCAGCATCCCAGGCGCCGATATCGCGTTGCTGCGAGCCGACGTGGAAGGAGATGCCGTAGGGCTCCAGGCCCAGCTCACGGGCCAGCACCAGCAGGTCCATCGCCATATCGGTCTGGCAGCCGAACTTGCGCGACAGCGGCCAGTCGGCGGTAGTCGAGCCTTCGGTCAGAATGCGGACATATACCTTGGAGCCAGGGGCGGCCTTGGCGATATTGCGCAGGTCGGCTTCGGAGTCGGTGGCGTACAGGCGCACGCCCTTTTCATAGAAGGCACGGATGTGACGGGCTTTCTTGATGGTATTGCCGAAGCTGATCTGCTCGGGCTTGACGCCCAGCGCCAGTACTTTCTCCAGCTCATAGATGGAGGCGATGTCAAAGTTGGAGCCCTTGTCGCGCAGCAGCGAGAGCACTTCATTGGCCGGGTTGGCTTTGACTGCGTAATAGACCTTGGCGAAGGGAAAGCCGTCGACCAGGTCGTCGTAGGCACGATCGATGGTTTTCAGGTCAACCACGAGAAAGGGGGTTTCGTGTTGATCGGCACAGGCCTTGATGCGACCGAAAGTGTCGCGGTCGAAATAGTCTTCCAGTTTGATGGACATGGCGTCGGCTCCAAAGCATTAAGTTCTGGTGACGGACCGTGTGAGGACGAATAGAGGATCAGATATGCAGGGCAGAGGTGCACGCGTGCCCTCCGCTCGCCTGAGCAGGAACCTGCAGTACGCCTTCCGACGGAAGCGACTCTGAACGTTTTCAGCCAACACACAACCCGGGGGTGCGAACGTCTGATCAGTATCCCCACTTTGGTTCGCCTACTTCCCAAGGCGTGCGCCGAAAGCAATAAGTCTGTCTATAAAAGGCAGTCTTGCTGTCTCGTCGTCAGTACTTGAGCCGTATGGATCGTGCCAGCCTCAACGTTCGGAGCGAACCTTAAAACCAAGCGATCCGGCGGTCAATAGTGGGCGCTAAAGTGGGCGCTAATTTCTCTGTTGACTCCGTTGGTCAGATCAAATTCCCTCGATTGGCAACATCCGATCACAAGCACTTGCGCCAAGAAATGAGAACCCCTATCATTTGCGCCTTAATTTTCCCTCTTGGAGGCCATTGTGACCACCGAAGCCGCCGCTCCAGACGCAACCGAAACCACCTCCACCACCCCTGAGACCACGGCGACGGACGCTTCCGGCACCCCGGTAGACGCGGCAACCCAAGGTACTCCGGGCGCTGAGGGCTCCCTGCCCGGCGGTGATCTGACCGGTGCCACCGATGCTCTGACCGGTGCCCCCCTGGACCCCAGTATGGCCGCTGCAGTTGACAATGCCGAGACAGCCCGCTCGCTGGCCGAAACCCTGCAGGACTGGCTGGTCGTCGGTGGTCCGGTGGTCTGGATTCTGCTGGGTATGTCGGTGGTCGCCCTGACCATCCTGTTGATCAAGCTGTGGCAATTCTACCTACCCGCTCCCGAGGGCACCCGCGCGGTCCGTCGCAGCCTGGCGCTCTGGCACCAGGGCCATACAGACGATGCCATCGCGCAACTCAACACCCGCCAGACCGTCCCCTCGGTGCTGCTGCTGGCCATGCGCGGCAAGCGCAACGGCACCGACCTGACCCTGCTGCGTGAAGAGCTGGAACGCGTTGCCACCTTCCGTCTGAACCAGCTGAAAATGTTGCTGCGTCCGCTGGAAGTCATCGCCAACCTGGCTCCGCTGCTGGGTCTGCTGGGTACCGTACTGGGCATGATCGTCGCGTTCCAGAACATGGAAGCAGCCGGTAGTCGTGTTGACCCCTCGGTTCTGTCTGGCGGTATCTGGCAGGCGCTGCTGACCACGGCGGTGGGTCTGGCCGTGGCGATTCCAACCGTTGCCGTACACAGCTGGCTTGAGCGCCGCGTTGAGCGCGTTGCGGCCAGCATCAACGACGCGGTCACCCAGGTCTTTACCCACCAGCCCAAGGCGCAGTCCAGCGCGAGCGGGAAGGTGGTCAATGCAGCTTGAGGCCTTTCCGGGCAAGAAGCGACGCGGCATCAGCCTGACACCTCTGATTGATGTGGTGTTCATTCTGCTGCTGTTCTTCATGCTCTCGTCCAACTTCATGCACTGGCGGCAGATTTCTCTGTCCTCGGCGAACCAGACCGAGAACAAGCCCGATGAGATTGAAATCGTGCGGGTGGAGTCTGACGCCGGCCGCGTGACCCATGATGGCAAGACCTACCAGCTGACTGACCTGGACGGTCTGCGCACTCTGGTGGCAGCAGCACCTGAAGCGGTCTACGCCGTTGAGGCAGCGCCCGAGGTCAAGACCCAGACGCTGGTGAGCCTGCTGGATCAGCTGCATCGTGCCGGTGCCCAGAAGGTATCCATGACCGGAGTATTGCCGTGAAGCTGGTTGCCGAAAACACCCACCGCAAGGATAACGGTGACGATGCGCTGATCCCGCTGATCAACATCGTGTTTCTGATGCTGATCTTCTTTATGGTCGCCGGTCAGATCAGCAAATCAGACGCTGCGTTCGTTTCTCCGCCCGAGTCCATCAGCGAAGCCTATGTCGATGACGAGGCGCTGCAGATCCTGCTCGATGCCGACAAACAACTGTGGCTGAACGATGAGCAGATCGCCCTGGAGGACCTGGACGCGCCGCTGATCGCCGCCTTCGAACAGGTCGAGAACCCGGACAGCTTCAGCCTGGCCATCAAGGCTGACGGTGACGTTCCCGTCGAAGCCCTGCAGGCACTGATGCAGCGTATCAAGGCCGCCGGCTTCCGCCGTATCACCCTGCTGACGCAGCCCGGTGAGGAACAGCCATGATTCGTCCTCAACACTGGTTGATCGCCTTGGCGATTGCCCTGGCCGTGCACCTGGGAGTCTTCGCGTATATTGCCTTCAACCCGCCAGCCGCTACAGCGGCCGCCGAGGGTGTGCTGGGCGTGGAGATCGACCTGGGTATGCTCGGCGATCTCGGTGAGGCCGAAGAAACCGAGCAGCCGGAAGAAGTCGCGCCGCCCAAGCCGACACCGCCACCGCCACCGCCCCCACCGCCGCCACCGGAGCCACCGCGCCAACAGGCCCAGGCGCAGGTGCGTGAAAAGCCCAAGCCCAAGCCCAAGCCGGAGCCGCCGCGTGAGGAGGAAGTCATCCCGGAACCGGCACCCGAGCAACCCTCGACCAACGAAGCTGTCGAGCCTGGGCAGTCGGACAATCGCGCGCAGCTGAGCCGTTCCAGCGGTGTGGGTAGTGCGACCACCACCGGCGGAGCCGGCGGCGCCTCGACCGACTACAAGTCAAAGATCGCCGCCCAGCTGGCGCGCCACAAGCGGTATCCGCAGGCCTCGCGCCGGCGCCGTGAAGAGGGCGTTGCGACGCTGAGCTTTGTCATCCATCGCGATGGCAGCGTAACCGGTGCAGAAATCAAGCGCAGCTCGGGCTACGCCCGACTGGACCGCGCCGTTATCCAGATGTTGGAGAAGGCATCGCCCTTCCCGCCGTTCCCGGATGACATGCTGGAGCAACAACTGGCGCTGACCATTCCGGTCAACTTCGAAGTGGTCAACGGGCGCTAACCCTGAGGCAACAACGACAAAGGGCCCACACAGGGCCCTTTGTCGTTTCAGGTGGTGCAGATTACTCCACCGGGCGCCGCTGACGCTCGTACAGAAAACTCAGCACCTGCGAGCGGAAGTGGTTGTAGCGCTCGTCACTGGCCAGCGCCAGCCGGTCACGCGGCCGCGCCAGGTCCACCTCCAGCACCTCTCCCACCGTCGCCGCCGGCCCGTTGGTCATCATCACGATCTTGTCTGACAGCAGCACCGCTTCGTCGACATCGTGGGTCACCATGATCACCGTGTTGTTCAGATCGGCCTGAATCTCCATGACCGAGTCCTGCAAGTGCGCTCGGGTCAGCGCGTCCAGCGCCCCGAAGGGCTCATCCATGAGCAGCACTGAGGGCTCCATTGCCAACGCCCTTGCTATCCCTACCCGTTGCTTCATCCCGCCGGAAATCTCGGCGGGATACTTGTGCATGGCGTGATCCATGTGCACCAGTTTGAGGTTGTGCTCGATCCAATCGCGCATCTCCCGCTTGTTCTTGCGGCCCTTGAACACGGTCTTTACTGCCAGTTCCACGTTCTGATAGCAGGTCAGCCACGGCAACAGTGCGTGGTTCTGAAATACCACCGCGCGTTCTGGTCCCGGCTGATTCACCTCGCGGCCATTGAGAATGGCGCCGCCTTCGGTGGCCTGATACAGGCCGGCGACAATGTTCAGCACCGTCGATTTGCCGCAACCGGAGTGCCCGATGATGGAAACAAACTCGCCTTTGGCGATCTTCAGGCTGACGTTGTTGAGGGCGCGAAACGGCCCCTTGCGGGTCGGAAAGTCGATAGATACGCCGGACAGATCAAGGAAGGCGCGCGGGCGGCTCGGTGCTTCACCGGCGGTCTCGGCCGGCAACTCGTGCAGGTGTTCTTTACGCATGGCGATAACAGACATGGGATTCTCTCCTGATCAATGGCCCGCGGGCTTCTGGTGGGACAGCAGGCTCTGCAGCGTGACCATCAGCCAGTCGAGCAGAAAACCGATGATGCCGATCGTGATGACTGCCACCATGATGCGGCCGAGGGAGTCGGAGCTGCCGTTCTGGAACTCATCCCAGACGAACTTGCCCAAGCCCGGGTTCTGCGCCAGCATCTCGGCGGCAATCAGCACCATCCAGCCCACCCCGAGCGACAGACGCAGGCCGGTGAAGATCATCGGCAGCGCCGCCGGAATGGCGATCTTGAAGACCTGGGTGCGCCAGTTCAGACGAATCACGCGGCCAACGTTGATCCAGTCCTTGTCGATGGAGGCCACCGCCACGGCGGTGTTGATCAGCGTCGGCCAGAGGGAGCAGAGGGTCACAGTGACCGCCGAGGTAATAAACGACTTCTGAAACAGCGGGTCGTCGGAGATATACACGGCGCTGACCACCATAGTGACAATCGGCAACCAGGCCAGCGGCGACACCGGCTTGAATATCTGCACCAGCGGACTGATGGCGCCGTAGAGTTTCGGGCTGAGACCGCAGGCAACACCCACCGGGATAGCAATCAGACTGGCCAGCACAAACCCGGTAAACACGGTCAGCAGGCTGGTGCCGATCTGGTCGAAAAAGGTCGGCTTGCCGGTGTAATCGCGCCACTTGATCTCGGCATCGGGGTCGCGCTCCAGCTTGGCTGCGTTGCGCTCCTCCTGGCGCTGATAGAAGGCGTCGGCCTTCTCCCGTTGTGCCTGATGCTCATCGTAGAGATTGACCGCCTGGTGCCACACCGCCGCCGGGCCGGGTAGCACGCCCAGGCTGGTCTTGACCTGAGAGGCGCCAACCGACCAGACCAGCAGGAACACCAGCACGGCGATCAGCGGCAAACCGACCTTGGTAAAGAGTTCACCGGCCTGCTCGCGGGCATCCTCACCACGACATAGCCGCACCACGGGCACGGCCCAGTTTAGGCCAGCGGTTTCCAGATAGTTGATCAGCTTGTTGCTCATAGCCTTTTACCTCCGCCATCACGGGATGGATGTCCCGGCCGCCAGGGCCAGGACGCTGTTGGGGGTTACAGTTGGGTATCGCCCTTGAGGCCAATCTCGAACTGCTGCAGATAGGCGTTGGGCTGGCTGCCGTCGTAGGTCACGCCATCGATAAATTCACTGGTCGCCGGCTTAAAGCCGGTCTCGCTGGCAAAGTCGGGGAAGGCCTCTGCCGGCAATGTGCCCTCGTCGATCAGCTCCTGCGCCGCCTGGGCGTAGATGTCCGGACGGTAGACTTTCTTGGCGACATCCATGTACCAGCTGTCCGGCTGCGCCTGACCGATCTGCCCCCAGCGACGCATCTGGGTCAGATACCAGATGGCGTCGGAGTAGTAGGGATAGGTCGCGTTGTAGCGGAAGAACACGTTGAAGTCGGGCACTTCGCGCACGTCACCTTTCTCGTACTCGAAGGTGCCGGTCATCGAGTTGGCGATCACCTCGGCATCGGCGCCCACGTAAGCCGGCTGCGAGAGGATCTCTACCGCCTCGCCACGATTGGCGTTGTTGTCCGCGTCCAGCCAGGCGGCTGCGCGGATCAGTGCCTTGACCACGGCAATATGGGTGTTGGGGTTTTCATCCGCCCAGGCCTGGCTGACGCCGAATACCTTCTCGGGGTTGTTCTTCCATATCTCGTAGTCGGTGATCACCGGCACGCCAATGCCCTTGAACACCGCCTGCTGATTCCACGGCTCGCCCACGCAGTAGCCATAAATGGTGCCGGCCTCCAGCGTGGCCGGCATCTGCGGCGGCGGGGTAACCGAGAGCAGCGCCTGGGCGTCGATCTGCCCCGACGTATCGCCCTTGTGCGGGGCGTAATAGCCCGGGTGAATGCCGCCCGCAGCCAACCAGTAGCGCAGCTCGTAGTTGTGGGTGGACACCGGGAATACCATGCCCATGTTGAACGGCTTGCCGTCCGCGCGGTACTGCTCGATCACCGGCTTGAGTGCCGCGGCGCTGATCGGGTGCTGCGGCTTGCCGTCCGCATCCAGCGGGATGTGTTTTTTCATCTCCTGCCAGACGTCGTTGGACACGGTAATCCCGTTGCCGTTGAGGTCCATCGAGAAGGCGGTGATGATGTCGGCCTGGGTGCCAAAGCCAATGGTCGCGCCCAGCGGCTGGCCGGCCAGCATGTGCGCCCCATCCAGCTGGCCATCAATTACCCGGTCCAGCAGCACCTTCCAGTTGGCCTGGGCTTCGAGAGTGACATACAGCCCTTCGTCCTCGAAAAAGCCTTTCTCGTAGGCAATCGCCAGCGGTGCCATGTCGGTCAGTTTGATAAAGCCGAACTTCAGGTCTTCCTTCTCCAGATTCTCAACCGCCTGCACCGAGGTCGAGAGCAGACTGCCGAGACCCAGCGACACAGCGAGCGACAGGGTGGCAACAAGGGATTTGCGCTTAAACGTGTTCATGGTTGTGCTCCGTTAAACAGTGATCAAAGGCATCGCGGCTCAGAAGGCGACCTGCGCCATCAGCCAGAGCTTGTCGGTATCGGTGGCAAAGTCGTCGGCGTTGTAGCTGGCGTACTTGGCCAGCAGCGTCACGTCGCCAAAGCGGCGAGCGGCCTGCAGATCCACTTCGCTGCCGTAATCGGCGCTGCCACGGTCGGCGGAAAAATCGTGATAGCGGGCGCTCAGCTTGAAGTCGGCGAGGCTGCCATCCAGGCGCAGGTAACGGTCCTCGAGGCCGTCTGCTGGTGTAGCAAGAAACTTATCCGCCCAGCCATTGAAGGCGTGACCGGTGGCCAGCGGCGTGCTGAAGGCCGAGTCGTCGGCGCCCAGCAGCTCATAGCCGCCGGTCAGCTGCCAGCCGCCCCGTTTTAGGCCCAGCTCACCGAGCCAGTAGTCGGCACCGATGTTGGCGCCGTCGGCGTAATCACTCTGGCGCGCATATTCCAGCGCGTAACTCAGGCTCAGGCCGGAGACAACGGCTGGCGCACCCGTCAGGCGCACACCCAACGTCTTGTTGGAGGTCGCTGGCGCGTCCTGCAGATCGAGGAAGTAGCCGTAACCCACCAGCCGCGCCGAGGCAAAGCCGTCATAGGCCAGATTGACAAAGTGTGCACGGGTATCCAGGTCGCCGTTTGGCGAGTCTTCGCCAAAGATACGGTTGACGTTGTAGACGTAGGCGTAATTGAGCGTGGTGTGACTCAGGCTGCTATTGCTCAGGCTGAAACCGTCGTAAGTCTGCTCGTTCTGACGCCAGCCGACGTTACCGATAAAACGCGCGTTGTCGTAGATGAGGCGTTGGCGACCAAACTTCAGGGTGGTGGCATCAAGACCGGTGTAGCTCAGCCAGGCCTGATTGAGCTCGGTGCCGTCCGGGTCAGCAACAACCGGATACTGGGTCTTGGCGCTCGGCAGGCCGGTGGCGTTGTTGTAGCGCTCGCTGCCGATCACGGTAACGTCGTCCGCCTCGACAAAGGCGCCAAAGCCGCGATACGCCGCAGTCGCAAAATTGATTCGGGTGCGCAGTGTCGATGCTCCGGCACTCTTGTCGATGCCGTCCTGATCCACGTACTCATAGCGATAGCGCAGATCCAGTCCCGCCTTGCCGCCGGTTACCGCCTCACTGATGGAACTGACCTCGGCCTGGGCCAGGCCGCCGCCCAGCGCCAGCGCAACGCCCATCAGCCAGGCTGCGGTTGTCTGCGCGCCCCACTCGTTCTGTCTCTGCATATCCGCCCCTCCCCGAAAAAAGCACAAAAAAAAGCGCCCACCGCCATGGCTGCTGCACGCAGACATGTGGGTGGACGCCTTTGTCCGAAAACCTGTGATCGCGGCCCGCCGTTGGGCTCGCTGACGCAAGACCCAAGGCAAGCCCTGTGCCAGTTCTTTCAAGTCATTGTTTTTATTTGCAACGCTTGCCGCCAACCAGCCAATCGCCAGCGGAGGAAGAGTAACCACGGTGCAAGCGGCCCGGCACACGCACCGAAGGCGGGCAGACTTTTGGCTGGCCAGCCCTTAGACTGACAGAGTCTGTGCGGCGCACCTTTTTTCGCCAAGGCGAGACGCAACAGGCATTGAGCCGTTATTCTATTCACAGGGCCAACAACGCGAAGGCGACAACGCCCCGAACACGACATACGGCATGCGCGGTCATCTCGAGCCAGGACCATGGAACTACGCAAAGAGCCACGTCACGCCTGTGCAGTAGAGGCAGTGCTGGCAATCACGGATAGCGACACACACCGCTGCATCATCAGTGAGTACAGCCGCAACGGGCTGCGCCTGACCTTTGCTCCAACCGAGGCCACGCGTGTGCTGCGTCATCTGTCACTGCGTCCCGGCTTGCACGGCACCGCTACGGTCAGCTTCCAGCAGGGCCGCCAGCCGCTGCATCTACCTGTCACCCTGATGCACATCGGCGAGCACTACGTGGGCCTCAGCCTGCGTCACCCGGACCCGACGATCTATCACGTGCTGCAACACCTGGCCGCCGCGCAGGCCGCCCAGCAGGATGACCACGGCGCCTTCCCAGGCGCGTTGCAAGGTCGTCAGCCGATGTTGTCACCACGGCAGAAACAGCACCTCATGCAGGCGGCCTGCAGCCGCATTCATCAATATCTGCACCAGCACTATTCCGGGTTCTGCCACCAGCTTGATCACGCCCTGCTCGCGGCGGCCGACAAGGAGCTGACCAATGAGGCGCAGCAGCACTTCCTGATTGCCCAGCGCGCCTTTCGTCAGCAGCGTCAGAGTATCTTCACGGCGCTGAGTCGCAGCCTGGTCACCCATGCTCTGGCACTCAGCCGGGGCGACGTTCCCGAATCCCCGGCCGATCCGCAACAGAACGCACCACTGGCGCTGGTGACCAAAAACGACTTTGAAGACTGGCTGCTGGTGCGGGTGATCATCTCGCGTTTTGAGTTGCGCCTGCGCAACGAGTTGATCGAGTTGCAGATTCGGCTCGACGCCGCCTTCGGCCGCCCTGGCGGCAAGCGCAATACCAACCCCTTTTCACCAGCAGCGCTGTGCAACGGTTTTTTCGACCAGATTCGCCATCTGGAGCTGGGCAACCCGCAGCTTGAAGTCGTCTACGGCGTATTGCAGCAGACCGTTCTTGGAGGGCTGGAGCCACTCTACCGGCAGTTGAACCAGCTGTTTATCGACGCCGACATCCTGCCCGGTATCGACGTGACCCGCTATCTGGCCGATCAGGCGCGGCCCGCCGCCGCTGCCCAGCCCGATACACCCCAGACAGCACAGCCGGCGACTGCCGAGCAAACGCCCAGGACGCAGCCCGAGCCTGCTGCGCCTGCGCGCCGCAGCAATAATGCAGCCACAGCGTACGGCACCGCCAGCCAGCTGATGGCGCTGCACCGCCAGGCCCAGGGCCAGCGCACCGGCGCCACCAACTCTCCCGAGCAGCAGCAGGCGACGCTGGCGCAACTGGCCGAACTGCAGCAGCAGCTAATGACCGATGGCGACCGCCTGCAACGTAGCGGCGGCCTGCGCCAACTGCTGCAACAGGCCAAGGGGCTGGGCAAGTTACTGTCAGAACAGGAGCAGGACGCCGCCGACACGGTCGAAAGCCTGTTCGACAACATCATGCAGGGCGAACGCATCGACGGCGAGCTGGCCAGCGCGTTCCGCAAACTACAGGTGCCGTTGCTGCGCAGCCTGCTGGACAACCCGGACCTGTTTGCCGAAGACAGCCACCCGGCGCGGCAGGCACTGAACCATATCGCCCTGCTGGCCGACCGCGGCAGCAGCAACCTGGCGGCCAACACCCCGGTCATTCTCGACGCCATCAACGGCATCCTGGGCGACAGCTCCAGCAATGCCGGCTTCACCCAGGGCATGGCTCAGCTTGACCAGTTGGTGACCCGCGAGAAACGTCTGATCGAGCGCAACCTGCAGCGCCTGCGCCAGAGCTGCGACGGCAAACAGCGGCTGCGCCACGCCAATCGCCAGATCCACCAGGAGCTGAGCCGCATTTTGTCCAAGCCGGTACCGCAGGCGGTGCCCGACCTGCTGGAGCACGGCTGGCGCAGCCTGCTGCTACTGAGCTACCTGCGAGAGGGCGTAGCCAGCCGCAGTTGGTCGATGACCCTGCAGGTCATTGAGCAACTCGCGGCCAATCGCGATCCGCAATATCTGACTGCGCTGGAACGGGTGCTGGACGACGCCGAGCTGTTGCAGGTGGTGGAAAAGGGACTGGCGAAAATCCCTACGCTGCATTTCAGCCCGCAACAGCAACTCAAGCAGGTCGCCAGCCTGCTGGCCTGCGACCCGGCCGGCGTGCCACTGGTCAGCGTCGAGGTGCCGCCGCTGCTGGCCGATGACCAGCCGCCGGCCGCCAACCCCACCCCGGCGCTGCAACGCTGGATACGTCGTGCCCGCGCTCTGCGCAGCAATCAGTGGTTCCAGTACAGCCAGGAGGGGCAACCCGACACCCTGCTGCAGCTGGTCTGGATAGCCGACGATTACGGCCTGTTCGTGTTTGCCAACCACCAGGGCACCCGCAGCCTGGATCTGGGGCAGAAGCAGATCGCCATGGCCCTGCGCGACGGCCGCCTGAGCCTGCTCAGCGAAGCGGCAATGCCCGCCGTAGAGCAAGGCCTGGATGCGCTAGTGCAGAAAGTCTATGACAAGCTGGCGTTCGACTCCTGCCATGACCCGCTCACCGGCTTTCTTAACCGCAAGGCCTTCTGCCGCGCCCTGGCACAGCAGATCGCCTCGCCGGCGCCCGATGAGGAGTCCAGTCATTGCAGCCTGGTGTTCATCGACATTCTGCAATTCAAGGTGATCAACAACGCCTGCGGCTACGACGCCGGCGATCAGTTCCTCAACGAGCTATCACGGCGACTTGCCAACTTCCTGCCCCCGGGCACGCTGATTGGCCGGCTCGGAGCTGACCAGTTTGCCCTGCTGCTGGACGAAGAAGTGGAAACCCAGGGCTACGCCAGCGCCCGCCAGCTCAAGGCGGTGATTGAGGAAGCGCGCTTTCATTACGAAGAGCACAGCTTTGTCATTACCAGTGCCCTGGCCGTCGCCGGTATCGCCCGCGGCAGCAATCAGGCCATGGAGCGCCTGCGCTCGGTCGAGGCCGCCGCCAGTCTGTCCAAGAAGAAAGGCTACAAGGACGTGCTCATGGTGCGCCCCGGCGACCGTCAGCTCGAGGCCCTGGATCAGGTCATGGTCTGGGTCACCCGCATCAATCGCGCTCTGGACAACGACAACCTGGCCCTGCGCTGTCAGCAGATCACCCCGATTGGCGGCAACAAGAGCCTGCCCCACTACGAGATACTGCTCAGCGTGCTGGATGAACAGGGCGAGGCCATGCCTCCCGCCGAGTTCATCAAGGTGGCCGAAGAGTACAACCGCATGGCGGCTGTGGACCGCTGGGTGATCGAGCACGTACTGCTGTGGATGCATGAAAATCCCGAGCAGTTACCGCTGTTTGGCGGTTTCTCCGTCAACCTGTCGGGCCAGAGCCTGAACGACGACACCTTTCTGGACTTCATCTTCGACGCCATGGTCCGCTACCCGGTACCCCGCGAGAAGCTGGTGTTCGAGATCACCGAGACGGTGGCCATCACCAACCTGGACGATGCCGCCGACTTTATTCGCGAGATGCGTGGCATTGGCTGTCGCTTTTCGCTGGACGACTTTGGCGTCGGCCAGTCCTCCTACTCCTACCTCAAGCAGCTGCCGGTCGACTTTATCAAGATCGACGGCAACTTCGTGCGCGATATCAACAACAGCGACGTCGACTTCGCACTGGTCAAATCCATCACCGAGATGGGGCATTACCTGCGCAAGAAGGTCATCGCCGAATACGTCGGCAACCAGGCCACCCTCAACACGGTGACCGAGCTGGGCGTGGACTATGCCCAGGGTTACCTGTTCGGCCAACCGCTGATGCTTGAGACGCTCGACCTGCGCCCTCGCTAACCGCCGCTACGCGCACCAAAGCAGACCACCCCCACCACCCGAACCGCACCATACCAGTGCGCACCACCTTCGACCGGTCACCAGGCGCCGACCGCCAGACCGCGTCACTGCGGCCTTCTGCGCTCTTGGTCTGCAAATTGCTTTGCAACAGGTGTTCGCACTCCGTACCACTGCGCAACACACAATTTGCAAATAGAGCGCTAGGGTTCCGACCGCAATCGCGGTGACTGGTCCGAGAGCACTCGACCTTTCAGACAAAGGTTACACGGCGGGATAAAAGCCCGGGAGACGATTGGCACCACTGCCAGGAGTGCTCCACGTGACATTGACTGAGAGGTTCCCGATGAAAAGATTCTCCGCCCTGCTGCTCAGCTCCCTGCTGCTGTCGACCGCCGCCCAGGCACAGGACAGCTTCAAGGTCTGCTGGTCGATCTACGCCGGCTGGATGCCCTGGGCCTACGGCGCCGAAAGCGGCATCGTCAAGAAATGGGCCGACAAGTACGACATCAACATTGATGTGGTGCAGATCAACGATTACATCGAGTCCATCAACCAGTACACCGTGGGCGAGTTCGACGCCTGCACCATGACCAACATGGACGCGCTGACGATTCCGGCCGCTGGCGGTGTCGACAGCACCGCACTGATCGTCGGCGACTTCTCCAACGGCAACGACGGCATCATCCTCAAGGGTGAAAGCGAGCTGGCGGCCATCAAGGGCCAGAACGTCAATCTGGTCGAGCTGAGCGTGTCCCACTACCTGCTGGCCCGCGCGCTGGACTCGGTGGGTCTGAGCGAAGCCGACGTGCAGGTGGTCAACACCTCGGACGCCGACATGGTCGCTATCTACGGCACCGACGATGTCACCTCGGTCGCGACCTGGAACCCGCTGCTGAGCGAAATCAGCCAGCAACCCAGCAGCACCGTGGTGTTCAACTCGGCGCAGATTCCGGGCGAGATCATCGACCTGCTGGTAATCAATACCGAGACATTGAATGCTCATCCGGAACTGGGCAAAGCCCTGACCGGCGCCTGGTACGAAATCATGGCAACCATGAGCAGCGACAGCGAGCAGGGTGTGGCCGCCCGCAGCTACATGGCTGAAGCCTCCGGCACCGACCTGGCCGGTTACGAAGCCCAGCTCGCCGCGACCAAGATGTTCTATACCCCGGCCGCTGCACTGGAGCTGACCAACAGTGCGCAGCTCAAGCAAACCATGCAGTACGTTGCCGAGTTCTCCTTCGACCACGGTCTGCTGGGTGACGGCGCACCGGATGCCGGTTTCATCGGCGTGCAGATGCCCGCCGGTGACTACGGCGACAGCAGCAACCTGAAGCTGCGCTTTGACCCGACCTACATGCAGATGGCTGCCGACGGCGCGCTCTGAGCCCTGAAACACACCGGGCGCAGTTGCGCGCCCCAGCGGGATGCATATGAAGCGACTGATCAATCTCACACCACCACCGGCCAGCCGGCTGTTCCTTGGCCTGCTGCCGTTCGCGCTGCTGTTGCTGCTGTATGTGATTGCATCGGACGCACGGCTGGCCGAGAACGCCAACGACAAGCTGCTGCCGGCGTTCAGCCAGATGGGTGAAGCCATTGACCGCATGGCGCTGGAGCCGAGCAAGCGCACCGGCGAATACCTGTTCTGGCAGGACACCGCCAGCAGCCTCAAGCGCCTCGGTCTGGGCGTGCTGATCGCCGCCGCCATCGGCCTGGCGCTGGGGCTGTTTACCGGCGCCCTGCCGCTGGTACACGCTGGGGTCAGCCCGCTGCTGACGGTGGTGTCACTGATACCGCCGCTGGCGATTCTGCCGGTGCTGTTCATTCTGTTCGGGCTGGGTGAAGCCTCCAAGGTGATCCTGATCGCCATCGGCATCACCCCGTTCATCGCCCGCGACCTGCAGCGCCGCACCCAGGAAATCCCCAGCGAGCAACTGGTCAAGGCGCAGACCCTCGGCGCCAACACCAGCCAGATCATGGTCCGCGTGCTGCTGCCGCAGCTGATGCCCAAGCTGATCGACGCCGTGCGACTGTCGCTGGGTGCCGGCTGGCTGTTCCTGATCGCCGCCGAGGCCATCGCCGCCACCGACGGTCTGGGCTACCGCATCTTCCTGGTCCGCCGCTACATGTCGATGGACGTGATCCTGCCGTATGTCGCCTGGATCACCCTGCTGGCCTTCCTCTTCGACTGGTTGCTGGCGACCCTGTCGCGCCGCCTGTTCCCGTGGAACGCCCAAGGAGCCCACTGATGATTGAAGTCAAGAACGTCGGCAAGAGCTACGACGGCAACCCGGTGCTGGAGCGTCTCAACGTCAACGTCGCCGAAGGCGAGTTCGTCACCCTGGTCGGCGCCTCCGGCTGCGGCAAGAGCACCTTTCTGAAAATGCTGCTGGGTACCGAATCACCGACCAGCGGCGAGTTGCTGCTCGACGGCAAGCCGATTGCTTCCGAACCCGGCCCGGATCGCGGCATCGTCTTTCAGCAGTACTCGGTGTTTCCACACATGACCGTGCTGGAGAACGTCATGGCGGCGGTCGGTTTTGCCCAACGCGGGCTGACCGGCTACCTGTTCGGCAGCAAGCGCAAGCAGGCCCGCCTTGATGCCGAAGCCATCCTCACCGAAGTCGGCCTTGGCCACGCGCTGAAGAAGTACCCGCACGAGCTGTCTGGCGGCATGAAACAGCGTCTGGCGATTGCCCAGGCGCTGCTCGGCAAGCCGCGCATCCTGCTGCTGGATGAGCCCTTCGGTGCGCTAGACCCAGGCATCCGCGCCGACATGCATGAACTGGTGTTGCGCCTGTGGCAGGAACACAAGCTGACCATCTTTATGGTCACCCACGACATCAAGGAAGGCTTTCACCTTGGCACCCGCTTGTGGGTCTTCGACAAGGTGCGACACGACCCGCACGCACCGCAAGCCTTTGGCGCCACCATTACCTACGACCTGCCGATCGACCATAGCGCTCGGCAGCCGGCGCCGCAAACCACCGAACAAACCATTGCCCCACTGCTGGCCGAAGCCGCCAGCTGAGCCACCGAACCACGGAGACAAGGCAGATGACGCTAAATACCTACACCACCGACATCCCCGGCGCCAGCCACTGGTCCCTGCGCGTGCGCAAGGGCACCCTGATGCGCCTGACCGACCTGGCCGGTGATGCCAACGTCGGCATGCTGTTCTACAACCCGGAAAACCTGCTGGAGCGCTACAACGCGCCAGACACCCTGAAGGGCCAGCACACCTTCAAACTGACCCGCGGCAACTGCCTGTACTCCGACATGGGCCGCATCTTCGCCTCCATCGTCGAAGACGATCTGGGCTGGCACGAAAGCGTTTGCGGCAACAGCAACGCCGCTCAGGTGGCCGAACGCTGGGGCGCGCGTGACTACCAGAACGCCCGCAACGAATGGCACCAGAACGGCTATGACGCCTTCCTCGTCGAGCTGGCCAAGTACGGTCTGGGCCGCGCCGATATGGCCGCCAACCTGAACCTGTTCAGTAAGGTCGCCACCGACGACGAAGGCCGCATGCAACTGGTCAGCGGCCACAGCAAGGCGGGCAGTCAGGTGGCCCTGCGCTTCGAGATGGACACGCTGGTCGTGCTGCATACCTGCCCGCACCCGCTCAGCAGCGCTGAAAGCTACCCCTACACGCCGGTGCGCATCGAGCTGAGCCAGGCCGCACCGGTCAGCGATGACGACTTCTGCCGCAACTTCCGCCCGGAAAACCAGCGCGGCTTCCAGAACAACGCCCTGTACCACCTGGGCAAGTAAGCGAGGACACCATGATCAAGCACAGCGCCCTGCTCCCCGAAAACGCCGCCTCGCGCACCACCATCGGCGCGGGCGATTACTACATCGGCATCGTCAAGGCCGGTCAGACCCTGCGCCTGCTGGACCTGGAAGGCAATCAGGCCGCCGACACCCTGTTCTTCAGCGCCGCCAACCCGGTTGAGCGCTACAGCGCCACCGACACCATCCGCGAACAGGGCAACGTCTACCTGACCGCCGGCTCGGTGATTCGCTCGAATGAAAACAACGCGATGCTGGAAATCGTCGCCGACACCTGCGGCCGTCACGACACCCTCGGCGGTGCCTGCGCCAGCGAAAGCAACACCGTGCGCTACGACCTGGAAAAGCGTTGCATGCACTCGTGCCGTGACAGCTGGATGCTGGCCGTGGCAGAGAACCCGCAGTACGGCATCAGCAAGCGCGACATTACCCACAACATCAACTTTTTCATGAACGTGCCGGTGACCGCCGAGGGCGGCCTGACCTTTGAAGACGGCATCTCCGGCGCCGGCAAATACGTCGAGCTGACCGCGCTGATGGACGTGGTGATCCTGATCTCCAACTGCCCGCAGCTGAACAACCCGTGCAACGGCTATAACCCTACGCCGGTTGAGCTGCTGGTCTGGAACTGAGGGAACCGCGGAGAAGCTACCTGCGGTCTCCGTGAAACGTGACACAACATCTTCAGTGGACGACCACTGTCGTAAGAAGAGCCTGGGACGGCCCGGCAAAGGCTAGCGACATGTTCAACAAGGTTCTGATCGCCAACCGTGGCGCCATCGCCACCCGTATCATCCGCACCCTGCGCAAGCTCGGCGTCGGCTCCGTTGCCGTCTACGCCGAATGCGACGCCGACAGCCTGCATGTGCGGCTGGCCGACGAGGCCTACAGCCTCGGTGAAGGCGCTGCCGCCGACACCTACCTGCAGGTCGACAAACTGCTGGCCATCGCCGCCGAGACCGGCGCCCAGGCCATCCACCCCGGTTACGGCTTCCTCAGCGAGAACTCCAACTTCGTGCGCCGCTGTGAGGCTGCCGGTGTCGCCTTCATCGGCCCGACGCCCGAACAGATGCTGGCCTTTGGTCTCAAGCACCGCGCCCGCGAGCTGGCCGAGCAGGCCAATGTGCCGCTGCTGCCGGGCACCGACCTGCTGACCGATCTGGCTGCTGCCAAGGCAGAAGCCGCGCGTATCGGCTATCCGGTCATGCTCAAGAGCACCGCCGGTGGCGGCGGTATCGGCATGCAGCTGTGCCACAGTGAAGACGAGCTGGCTGGTGCCTTCGACAGCGTCAAGCGTCTCGGCGCCAGCAACTTTGCCGACGATGGCGTATTCCTGGAAAAATTTATCGCCCGCGCCCGGCATATCGAGGTGCAGGTGTTTGCCGACGGCAAGGGCAGCGCGCTGGCACTCGGTGAGCGCGACTGCTCCAGCCAGCGCCGCAATCAGAAGGTAGTGGAAGAGTGCCCGGCACCGAATCTGAGTGACGCGGTGCGCGGCGAGCTGCACGCCACCGCCGAGAAACTGCTGTCGAGCGTGAGCTACCGCAACGCAGGAACCGTCGAGTTCATTTACGACGCCGACAGCCACCAGTTCTACTTCCTTGAGGTGAACACCCGCCTGCAGGTTGAGCACGGCGTTACCGAAGAGGTGTACGGCGTCGATCTGGTCGAGTGGATGGTGCGTCTGGCCGCCGGCGAAGAGCTTGAGCTCGACGCCCGCCGCGCCAGCCTCGCGCCCAAGGGCCATTCCATTCAGGTACGCCTGTACGCCGAAGACCCGTTCCGCGACTTCCAGCCCTGCGCCGGCCTGCTCAGCGAAGTGGCCTTCCCGTCCGGCGACGGCATCCGCATCGACCACTGGATCGAGTCCGGGCTGGAAGTGCCGCCCTACTTCGACCCCATGCTGGCCAAGGTTATTGTCCACGCTGAGGAACGCGCCGCTGCGCTGACCAAACTGCAGAACACCCTGGACGCAACCCGCCTGTACGGCAGCGAAACCAACCTCGACTACCTGCGTGCGCTGACCCGCGACCCGGCGCTGCTGGCTGGCGAGGTAACCACCCGCTACCTCAACAGCTTCCGCTTTCAGCCGGCGCGCATCGACGTGCTGGCTGGCGGCACCCAGACCACCATTCAGGACTTTCCGGGCCGCACCGGCAGTTGGGATGTCGGCGTGCCGCCGTCCGGTCCGTTCGACAGCTACGCCTTCCGCCTCGGCAACCGCCTGCTGAACAACCCGGCCGACGCCGCCGGGCTGGAAATCACCCTGCAAGGCCCGACCCTGCGCTTTGCCAGCGCCAGCCAGATCGTGCTGAGCGGTGCGGCGATTGACGCCAAACTGGATGACCAGTCGATTCCCGCCTGGCAGGTGATCGACGTCGCCGCTGGCCAGACCCTGACCCTCGGCCGCATCAAGGACGCCGGTGCCCGCGCCTATCTGGCGGTGCTCAGCGGCCTGCAATGCCCGGACTACCTCGGCTCCAAATCCACCTTCACCCTCGGTCAGTTTGGCGGCCACAACGGCCGCGCGCTGCGCACCGGTGATGTGCTGCACCTGAGCGCAGGTGTCAGCGCGGTTGCTCCTGCTGAAGTACCTAGCGAGCTGCGCCCGACCATCAGCAACCAGTGTGAGCTGCGGGTGATCTACGGCCCGCATGGCGCGCCGGACTTCTTTACCGGCAAAGATATCGACAGCTTCTTCGCCACCGACTGGGAAATTCACTACAACTCCAGCCGCACCGGGGTCCGTCTCATCGGCCCGAAACCGGAGTGGGCGCGCAAGGACGGCGGCGAAGCCGGCCTGCACCCGTCCAATATCCACGACAACGCCTACGCCTTCGGCACCGTCGATTTCACCGGCGACATGCCGGTGATCCTCGGCCCGGACGGCCCGTCACTGGGTGGCTTCGTCTGCCCGGCGACCGTGATCACCGCCGACCTGTGGAAGCTCGGCCAGCTGCGCGCCGGCGACACCGTGCGCTTTGTACCGGTCAGCATCGAGCAGGCCGTTGCGCTGGAAGCGGCGCAGATCCAGCAGATCGACACACTGGCCGCCACGCCGGTCGACTGGCAACCGGTGGCGATCGACAGCCCGATCCTCAAGCGCCTGCCCGCCGAGCAGTTCGGTGACGAGATCGTCTACCGCGCTGCCGGTGACCACTTCCTGCTGGTCGAATACGGCGAGCAGATGCTGGATATCCGCCTGCGCTTCCGCGCCCACGCGCTGATGCAGTGGCTGCAGCAGAACCCGGTGGCGGGTCTCCGTGAACTGACACCGGGCATCCGCTCACTGCAGGTGCATTTCGACAGCCAGCAATTGAGCCATGACGCCCTGCTCGATCATCTGCTCAAGGCCGAGCAGGCGCTGTCGGAACGCCTCAACGAACTGGCGGTGCCCTCGCGCATCGTGCATATCCCGCTGTCGTGGGACGACGAGGCCTGCCAGCTGGCGATCGAAAAATACACCCAGTCGGTGCGCAAGAACGCGCCCTGGTGCCCGAGCAACCTGGAATTCATCCGCCGCATCAACGGGCTGGACAGCATCGACGACGTCAAAAAGGTGCTGTTCGAGGCGTCCTATCTGGTCATGGGCCTGGGCGACGTTTACCTCGGCGCGCCGGTGGCCACACCGACCGACCCGCGCCACCGCCTGGTGACCACCAAGTACAACCCGGCGCGCACCTGGACCGCCGAAAACTCGGTCGGCATTGGTGGCTCCTACCTCTGCGTCTACGGTATGGAAGGCCCCGGCGGCTATCAGTTCGTCGGCCGTACCCTGCAGATGTGGAACCGCTACCGCCAGACCCGCGAGTTCAGCAAACCGTGGCTGCTGCGCTTCTTCGACCAGATCCGTTTCTACGAAGTGAGCCACGAGGAGCTGCAGCAGATTCGCCGCGACTTCCCGCAGGGCCGCTACCCGCTGCGCATCGAGGAAAGCCAGTTCAGCCTCGCCGAGCACGAGGCCTTTATTGCCGACAACGCCGATGACATCGACGCGTTCAAGCAGCAGCGCAACGCGGCGTTCGCCGAAGAACTGCGCCAGTGGCACGCCAACGGCCAGTTCAACTTCGAGAGCGAAGAGCTGGAAAGCAGCGACGAGGATGTCAGCTGGCCGGAAGACAGCGTCGGCGTCGACAGCCCGGTGTCCGGCAGTCTGTGGCAGGCCGAGGTCAAGGTCGGTGATACCGTCAAGGCCGGGCAAACCCTGCTGATTCTCGAATCGATGAAGATGGAGATTCCGCTGCAGGCACCGTGCGCGGGTGTGGTAACCCATGTACTGCAGCAGCCCGGCGGCCGGGTACAGGCCGGTCAGCCGCTGGTGGTGCTGCGCGACGAGGCATTGGAGACCGTCGCCTGAGCAAAAAAGATGCTTTCTGGTGCTTAATAAGCATCAGAAAGCATCATGTCGTACCAAGTTACAAACTCCCCAAGCGTGGTGTCACACGCTTCAATGAGCCTGCCCAATCCACAATAAAATTCGGCTCACCGAAAGGAGTTAGTCATGCTATCCGCCCTCAGCGACCTGCTGTGGAGCAAGGTCCTCATTGCTCTGCTGGTCGGCATCGGTATCTGGTTCACCTTCGCTACCCGCTTCGTGCAGTTTCGTTACTTCGGCAAGATGTTCGGCATTCTCACTGCCAACCATCATGAGGCGGACGGACGCCACCTCAGCTCCTTTCAAGCCCTGATCCTGTCGGTCGCTGGCCGCGTTGGTGGCGGCAATATCGCCGGTGTCGCGGTGGCTATCACCCTGGGTGGCCCTGGCGCCATCTTCTGGATGTGGGTTGTCGGCCTGATGGGCATGGCAACCAGCTTTATCGAATGCACCCTGGCACAGGTCTACAAGACCGCCGAGCCAGACGGCGCCTACCGCGGCGGCCCGGCCCACTACATCGAGCGCGGTCTTGGCAGTAACTGGAAATGGCTCGCCGTAGTCTATTCAGTTCTGCTGCTGGTCACCTTCGGTATCGGCTTTATCGCGCTGCAATCCTATGCAGTCGCCACCTCTTTGCAAGATGCGTTCGACATTCCCCTGTACTACAGCGGCATCGGTCTGGCGCTCGTCGTCGGTCTGATCATCTTTGGCGGCGTTAAGCGTATCGCGCAGGTTGCCGAGGTGCTGGTGCCGATCATGGCTGGCGGCTACCTGCTGATCGCTATCGTGGTGCTGGGTCTGAACGTCACCGAGATTCCCGCCACCCTCAAGCTGATCGTCGACAGTGCCTTCGGCATTGGTCCGGCTGTCGGCGGCGGCATAGGCGCAGCCATCCTGATGGGCGTCAAACGCGGCCTGTTCTCCAACGAGGCGGGGCTCGGCAGTGCGCCCAACGTGGCAGCCGTTGCGTACGTGCCACACCCGGCCAACCAGGGCGTGGTGCAGTCTTTCTCGGTATTCATCGATACCATCATCCTCTGTACCTGCACCGCGCTGATCATTCTGATGGGCACGGCCTACGATCCGAGTCTGGCCGATTCCAGCCAGGGTGTGGCCCTGACCCAGGCATCGCTGGCCACCCACATCGGTGAGTGGGGCCGGGTGTTCGTCAGTATCGCCATGCTGCTGTTCGGCTTCAGCACTGTGCTCTACAACTATTACCTCGGTGAGAACAGCGTCAGCTACCTGACTACCGGCCGCAGCAACGAATTCGTCATGAACGGTTTCCGTGTCGTGGTGATCTGCCTCTGCTGCCTGGGCGCGATCATGGACCTGGGCACGGTATTCGGCTTTGCCGACCTGACCATGGGCCTGTTGGCGCTGGTCAACCTGATTGCCCTGGCGCTGCTGTTCAAGACCGGCAAGCGCGTACTCGGTGACTACGACCGTCAGCTCAAGAGCGGCAACAAGGTACCGACCTTCCACGCCGAAGAGTTTGCCGACCTGACGCTGGACGCCGAATCCTGGCCCGTCGCACGCGACACCAAACACCCCTGACACCACCTGAGAGCGCCGGGCCCTCCGGCGCTCCGTTTCCCTGCGGAAGCACATCCCATGAACACCCGCTCAGAATACGATCTGCTCGGTTATCTCGACGTACCCGCTGATGCCTGGTACGGCATCCAGACCCAACGCGCTGCCAACAACTTCGCCATTACCGGCGTGCCGATCTCCCACTTTCCGGAACTGATTCGCGCGCTGGCGATGGTCAAGCAGGCAGCAGCACTGACCAACCAGGACTACGGCCTGCTCAACGCGACCAAGACCGAGGCGATTGTCTCGGCCTGCGAGGATGTCGCCGCCGGCCAGTATCTGGATCAGTTCATCGTTGATGTCATCCAGGGCGGTGCCGGCACCTCGACCAACATGAACGCCAACGAGGTGATCGCCAACGTCGCGCTGGCCAAGCTGGGACACGCGCGTGGCGAATACGCCCACCTGCACCCCAACGATGATGTCAACCGCTCGCAATCAACCAACGATGCCTACCCGACCGCCGCCTGTCTCGGCATTCAGTTTGCCGCCGACAACTTTGTGCCGGCGCTGGCCTCGCTCAAGGCCGCGCTGGAAGACAAGGGCCGCGAGTTCGCGCATATCCTGAAGATGGGCCGAACCCAATTGCAGGACGCCGTGCCGATGACCCTAGGTCAGGAGTTCGACGCCTTTGCGGTGAACCTCGGTGAAGACCTGGACCGTATCCGCGAAGCCTGCGCGCTGCTGTGTGAAGTCAACCTTGGCGGCACCGCCATCGGCACCGGCATCAACACGCCCGAAGGCTACTCGGCCAAGGTCGTCGCCCGCCTGGCGGCCATTTCCGGCAAGCCGCTGGTGCCGGCCAGCAACCTGGTCGAGGCCACGTCCGACATGGGCGCCTTTGTGTTCTTCTCCGGCATTCTCAAGCGCCTGGCGATCAAGCTCAGCAAGATGAGCAACGACCTGCGTCTGCTCTCCAGCGGCCCGCGCACCGGGCTTGGTGAAATTCAGCTGCCGCCGATGCAACCGGGCTCCTCGATCATGCCGGGCAAGGTCAACCCGGTGATCCCCGAGGCGATGAACCAGACGGCCTATCAAGTGATTGCCGCAGATCTGGCAGTCACCCTGGCGGCAGAGGCCGGGCAGCTGCAGCTCAACGCGATGGAGCCGATGATCATCTACAACCTGCTCAACTCGTTGAAGATGCTCAAGGAAGCCTGCGACATGCTGGAGCACCGCTGCATTCGCGGCATCAAGGCCAACGAGCTGGCCTGCGCCGCGCACGTAGAGAATAGTATCGGTATCATTACCGCGCTGGTGCCGCACATCGGCTATAGCAATGCGTCCCGTATCGCCCACATGGCGCTGATGACCGGCAACACGGTCAAGGCACTGATCATTGAGGAGAATCTGATGAGCGAATCAGAACTCAACCGACTGCTGAGTCCGCAATCCATGCTGGCTCCCCAGAAGAGCGCCTCATGACCGCCGAGGTGCTGATCCTGCATACCGGCGGCACCATCGGCATGGTGCCCGGCCCGAACGGGCTGGCGCCCGCCGCCGGCTTGCAGCAGCGGATCGAGCAGCAACTGGGCAGCAGTCTTGCGCTGCTGCCCGGCTTCGACCTGCTGGAGCTCGACCCGCTAATCGACAGCGCCGACCTGACACCCGGCCACTGGCAGCAGCTGGCGGCCCTGCTGGCCGAGCACTGGGATCGTTACCGCGGCTTCATCATTCTGCACGGCACCGACACCATGGCCTACAGCGCTGCGGCGCTGTCGTTCATGCTCGGCGCCAGCGAGCGCAACGTGCTGTTCACCGGCTCGCAAGTGCCCCTGGGGTTGCCGCGCAGTGACGCGGTTGCCCATCTGCAGGCCGCGCTGCAGTTGGCTGCGGGGCCGCGCCTGCGCAATGTCGGCCTGGTGTTCAACAACCGCCTGCTCAACGGCAGCCGCCTGCGCAAGGTCAGCAGCCAGCAGTTTCCGGCTTTCGACACCCCGAACGCAGCGCCGCTGGCCGAGCTGAATATCCGTCCGCAGCTGCATACCGCGCGCTTGCTGGGCGAAGAAACCGCCAGCCGCCATCCGCGCGAAGCCGCCGCCCTCGACTTCCAGCCGGGCGCGGTGGCCATGCTGTCTCTGCACCCGTCGATGCCGACAGCCCTGTACGACGCGATTCTGGCCGACAATGCCTGCAAGGCCGTGGTGCTGCAGAGCTTCGGTGCCGGTAATATCCCGAGTCGCGATGCCGCTTTCAGTGCCTTCATCAAACGCGCTGCTGCCCGTGACAAGGTGATCGTCAACATCAGCCAGTGCCTGCAGGGCGGCATCAGCCCCGGCGCCTATGTCGCCAGCGCCGGGCTGCAGGAACAGGGCGTGCTGAACGGCGGCGACATGACGCCGGAGGCGGCGTTCTGCAAGCTGCACTGGTTGCTGGCTGGCGGTCGCAGCGCGGCGGCCGTGCGTGCTGACTGGTCACTCAACCTCAGCGACGAACGTACGCTCTAAAACCGCGCCCGGAAGTGCCACTCTCCCGGGCCGATGTCGTTGCGGATCGCCGCGCGAATGTCGGCATCCAGCGCCGGATCATCACAGGCGTACAGCCCGCATAGCGCCAGCACCCGCTGATGATCCACCTGCCGTCCGAGATACTCGTACAGCACCCGCGTACAACAGGGCACCCGCTCGCCGCTGCCGGATACGCCAATGCGCAGGCCGGTCAGGCGATCCACCCGGTTGCGGAACGAGGGATAGAGCACCGTCTGGGTCATCTCGAAGTTGGTCAGGGTTTCGAAGTCAGCGAGAAAGATGCGATCTGACAGAAACTGCACCATGCCGCGATACACCCCGTGAAACGGCTTGCTGCCCGGCCGCTCGCGAATGCGCTCGGTGCGCTGGTAATAGGTCTTGCCGTCGTGCTCTTCCAGGCATACCAGGGTGCGCAGAATGCTGCCCGGATAGGCCATCGACAGGTAGTACTCGAAGTAGTAACCCAGATACTTGTCGAGACCGTGTTGGCCGACCCGGTTTAGCCGCTCCAGGTAGTCCTGCTCAAGCGAAGCCGGCTGTAGCGTCGCCAGCGCTGGCCGCTCTCCCGGCTGCGGACGAACCTGAATCAGTCGCTGGAACTGCCCATGCGGCAGCAGTATCTCGTGTACTTCAACGCCAAAGAAGTCACACAGCCGGCGCATGGTGCTGTCGGAGGGGCGATTGACGCCGTTCAGGTAGCGATTGAACTGCGGTCGATTGATACCCAGCCGTCGACACACCTCGGCAGTGGACTTGTAGTAGCTGCACAGCAGCCGCAGGTTGTCGCCAAAATCGTCGCCCATAACCCCTCGCTTCGCGTTCGCACCTACCCCCCTGTTTACGGGCTGCCCGGTGCGCAGGCCCATGGCTAGCCTACCGGAACAAGTACATGAAAAGGGAGTGGGACATGATCAATCATCCATGGAGTTACCTGAAACTGCCGGGCACCCTGCTTGGCGCCGCGCTGTTGAGTGCCTGTCTTGGCGGCGGTGGTGGAGGTGGCAGTGATGGCGGCAGCGCCGCAGCAGGTACCACCGTCAGCGGCACGGCAGCCACCGGCTCGCCCATTGCCAGCGGCACGGTGACCGCCGTCTGCGCCGACGGGTCGGGGTTCACCGACACCGTAACCACCGATACCGACGGCAGCTGGAGCGGCGAGATCAGCAATGCACAGGCGTTGCCCTGTGCCCTGCGCATCAACGGCGGCACCCCCAGCGTGACGCTCTACAGCCTGGCCACCGCCAGCGGCAACGTCAACATCACCCCGCTGACCGACCTGGCGCTGGCGCTGCAGGTCAACGACCTGTCGGGGCAGAACCTGACAGACTGGTTCAGCGCCCCCGATGACGGCAGCGCCGACCTGGCAACCCTGGGCGCTCAGCTCAGCGCCGCCGCCGATGCCCTGCGCACGCTGCTGGAAGCTGCCGGCTACACGCTGCCAGCCAGCTGGAGCGCCGGTTCCACGGCACCGTTCAGCACCGCGTTCACCCCGGACCCGAACAGCGACCCCTACGATCAGTTGCTTGAAACGCTGGCCCAGGCGATCAGCGACAGCCCGACCCTGACCGACTACAACGCACTGGTCAGCTCCCTGCTCGGCGGCGCCAGCCTGCCGGCAGCGCCCGGTTCGCAAAATGGCGGCGGTAGCGTGCCGGCCACCCTGAACAGTGCGCTGGTCGGCAGTCTCGATCTGGTCTTCAAGCAAGGCAGCGGGGCCGGCTGCGGCAGCGTCTGCGCCTTCAGCGAAGATCAGGCCGTCAGCGTGGTGCTGGGTGCCGACAACAGCCTGACCATCAACGGCAAGACCCTGACCAACCCCATCCACCGCATTCTTGGCGACAGCCCGCATCTGCCGGAAATCATCTGGCAGGACGGCAACATCGACTATGCCCTGAGCGACAACGAGGTGGGGCATTTCAACGAGGTCAACGTGGGTGATCTGAGCAATACCAGCGGGCCATTCAACATCCCGGCCTTCCTCGGCCAGCTGCGCGTAGAGCAACCGGTCAACCCCGCCGCCACCGCTGTTGGCGCGCTGGCTGGCACCTACACGCCGACCTTCGTCAACCGCAGCGCCCGTTTTGAAGACACTGCACTGACGCTGGGCGATCAGGCGCAGGTGCTGGTGCAGAACAACGGCGTCGTCAGCATCGAAGACTTCATCTTTGACCCGAGCGACCCCACCTTCAACTTCTGGAACGGCAGCACCTCGCCCTACCAGAACACGCCGGTCTACCAGCTCACCGTCAAGCCCAGCGAGGATGTGACCCATACCCTGACCATCACGCTGGACCAGCAGCGCAGCAGCCCGGTCGCCTGGCGCATTGCAATCACTACGCGCATCGGCTCCGGCGCCTACAGCAACAGCTACATGGACCTGGAAGAGCGCCCGCTGGCACCGCAAATCACCACCCTGTTCCAGACCCTGCAGGCGCGTAGCCCGATCACCCTGACCGGGTTTGTCGACAGCACGTTGCAATCAGGCTTTACCCTCTGCGAAGAAGTTGACCTGCTGATCGAGGGCGACGGCAGCATCGCCGACCCGTGGCGTTATGACCTCAATCCCAAGGGCATCACCACACCCGGTATCAGCAACGGCCAGAAAGGTACGGAAACCTTCAGCCTGCGCAACGCCTACTACGCAGCAGAAAGCAACGGTGAGCGCGCGGCCATGGAGCGTTTGCAGATCCTGTTGCGCGACGACGGCGAGGTGGAGCTGCAGCAGTTCAACGGCGGTATCATCCGCGATCAGGCCAGTACCGACCCGACGCAAATCGCCACCGCCAATTGCGAGGCTTTCCAGTAACCCCTGAACGGCTGCCGGCAGGCGGCTGAACGAGAAGGCAACAGACCCTCAAGCCGGCGGGCCCGCCCGCCGGCTTTTCCCTTTGTCATCCCCCGGTTGATCGGCGACAATACGCAGCCAATTTTCTTGCCGGGCCGCAGCACGCTTAAGCGTGCCACCATCGCGCCCCGCCAACTGCCCAGTAGCCGACATGTCCAACGCCATCGAAAAAGAAGTCGCCAAGCGGCGCACCTTCGCCATCATCTCCCACCCGGATGCGGGTAAGACCACCATCACCGAACGCTTGCTGCTTATGGGCCAGGCGATCAGCGTGGCCGGTACGGTCAAGTCGCGCAAATCCGACCGCCACGCCACCTCCGACTGGATGGCGATGGAAAAGGAGCGGGGCATTTCGGTGACCACCTCGGTGATGCAGTTCCCCTATCGCGATGCGATGGTCAACCTGCTGGACACCCCCGGTCACGAAGACTTCTCAGAAGACACCTACCGCACCCTGACCGCGGTGGATTCGGCGCTGATGGTGCTCGACGGCGGTAAAGGTGTCGAGCCACGTACCATTGCGCTGATGGACGTCTGCCGCCTGCGCGACACGCCGATCGTCAGCTTCGTCAACAAGCTCGACCGCGACATCCGCGACCCGATCGAGCTGCTCGACGAGATCGAAGCGGTACTGAACATCAAGGCCGCGCCGATCACCTGGCCGATTGGCTGCTACCGCGACTTCAAGGGTGTGTATCACCTGGCTGACGACAAGATCATCGTCTACGTGCCGGGCCACGGCCACGAACGCACCGAGCAGCAGGTGATCGACGGCCTGAACTCGGATGAGGCCCGCGCGCACCTGGGCGATCTGTACGACAACTTTGTCGAAGAGCTGGAACTGGTGCAGGGCGCCTGCCACGAATTCGATCAGGACGCCTTCATCAAGGGTGAAATGACGCCGGTGTTCTTTGGCACCGCGCTGGGCAACTTCGGTGTGGATCAGGTGCTGGACGCTATCGTCGACTGGGCCCCGCGCCCGCAGCCGCGCGCCAGCCATGAGCGCGAGGTGCAGCCGACCGAAGCGCCGTTCACCGGTTTCGTATTCAAGATTCAGGCGAACATGGACCCCAAGCACCGCGACCGCATCGCCTTTGTGCGCATCTGCTCCGGCCGCTACGAGAAGGGCATGAAGCTGCACCACGTGCGCACCGGCAAGGAAGTACGCATCGCCGACGCGCTGACCTTCTTCGCCGCCGAGCGCGAGCATCTGGAAGAAGCCTGGGCCGGCGATATCATCGGTCTGCACAACCACGGCACCATCCAGATCGGCGACACCTTCACCGAAGGCGAGAAGATCGGTTTTACCGGCATCCCGCACTTTGCCCCGGAACTGTTCCGCCGCGTGCGCCTGAAAGACCCGCTGAAATCCAAGCAGCTACGCCAGGGCCTGCAGGAACTGGCCGAAGAAGGCGCCACCCAGGTGTTCTTCCCCGAGCGCAACAACGACATTATCCTCGGCGCGGTCGGTGTGCTGCAGTTTGACGTCGTGGCCGAGCGTCTGAAGCAGGAATACAAGGTCGAGTGCATTTACGAGCCGGTCAACGTCTGGTCAGCGCGCTGGGTCGATTCCAGTGATCGCAAGAAATTGGACGAGTTCAGCAACAAAGCCAGTGACAACCTGGCGGTTGACGGCGGTGGCCACCTCACCTACCTGGCACCCACCCGCGTCAACCTCAGCCTGACCGAAGAACGCTGGCCGGAAATCAACTTCCGCGCGACGCGGGAGCACCACTGAGCCGCGCAGCGGCTCAGTGGTGCTCAGCTGCAAGCCTCAAGCGGCAAGCTACAAGCAAAACCCGCGCGGTCACCAGCTGCGCGGGTAGTTTGAGGGCACTGCAGCTGCACACGACCGCGCCCCCCCTCCGCACTTCCGCAAGGCCCACAGCCTATCCTCGCTTTTCGCTTTTCGCTTTTCGCTTTTCGCTTTTCGCTTTTCGCTTGTAGCTTGCAGCTTGCAGCTGAGCCGCGCAGCGGCTTCCGGCTTGCAGCTCGCTACGCGTAGGCGTAGCGTCCCCCCCATGCCCTACATCGACACCCACACCCATCTCGACTTCGCTGCCTTTGATCCTGATCGCGATCAGGTGTTGAGCGACTGCGCGCGCCTGGGTGTCGAACGGCTGGTGGTGCTGGGCGTTACTCGCAGCAACTGGGAGGGGGTCTGGAGACTCTGTCAGCAGCACGACAACCTGTTCGCTGCCTTTGGTCTGCACCCGATGTTTATGGCCGACCATCAGCCGGAGCATATTGCGGCGCTGCAGCAAAACCTGGCTGAGCGCCTGAGCGCAGCGCAGTGCTGTGCTGTCGGCGAGTACGGCCTGGATTACTGGGACAAGCGTGCCGACCGCGCCGCTCAAAAGCAGCTATTCGAGGCCCAGCTGCAACTGGCGGTCGACTGCAAGCTGCCCAGCCTGCTGCATGTCCGCAAGGCCCACGCTGACGTCATCGCCACGCTCAAGCGCTATCGCCCGGCCCGAGGCGGCGTCATTCACGCCTTCAGCGGCAGCCCGGAAGAGGCCAGCGAATACCGCAAGCTCGGCTTCAAGCTGGGGTTGGGAGGCGCCGCTACCTGGCCGCAGGCACACCGCCTGCGCAAGACCGTCGCGGCCCTGCCCGCCGAGCAAATCGTGCTCGAGACCGACAGTCCGGATATGGCGCCGGCCTTCCACGCCCATCAGCGCAACAGCCCAACCCTGCTGCCGGCTATTGCCGCGGCGCTGGCCGAGCTGCGCGCCGAGCCGCTCGATCAGTTCAGTGCACGCTGCTGGCAGAACAGTTGCGAGCTGTTTCAATGGCCCTGTGCAGCAGGCCAGATTTGATAGGCTGAGCACCGGGACAGTGATACAGGTGCCACTTGCGCCCTGACACGTCGTACACTGCCAGCATCGGGCGCGGGCGGCTCATCATGCACTTGCCGGCATACGGCCTCCCTGCCCGACGCGGCAAACTGCTTCAACGAGGAACCCATCATGCCCTACGGCATTGCACTGTTTCTAATCTGGCTGGTACTGCTGCTGCGCTTCCCCCGCGTGATGCTGCCGGTCAGCGGTATCGTCGCCGCTCTCGGCCTGCTGCTCGCAGCGGTCATGGGCGTTCTGCAGTGGCAGCAGGGCCAACGTATCGAGCAGCTGGCGTTCGAACTGCAATACCAGCCAGAGAGCTGCCCGTTCGGTCAGCCGTTGTTTGTCAGCATCCGCAATCACGGCGACCGGACGGCGCGCAATATCAGCTGGCAGCTGTGGGCAAACCAGCCCGGGTACAACTCGAATCTGGTCGATGTGGCCAGCAGCGACCAACGTTTCAACCTGGGCATCGATCTGCAACCGGGCGCTGATACCCAGGTGTGCTACAGCCTGCCGCGCCTGCGCAGTGGCTACCGTGAGAGCGAGCTGGAATACCGGGCCGACACGGTACGCGCGGACTTTATCAAAGAACAATAAGGAGAAAAGCATGACCCAGCCCGTCGCCCTGATTACCGGCTGCTCGTCCGGTATCGGCCAGGCATTGGCACTGGCCTGCCTTGCGGCCGACTATCAGGTATTTGCTGCAGCGCGCCGTACCGAGACCCTGACCCCGCTGACCGACAAGGGCGCCATCGCCATTGCTATGGATGTCAACGACCCGGAGCAACGCCGGCAGTGCATCGAGCAAATCCGCACGCAAACCGGCCGTCTGGACCTGCTGGTCAACAACGCCGGCTACGGCGCAATGGGGCCGATTCTCGACGCTGACCGCGACACCCTGCTGAAGCAATTCGACACCAACGTCTTTGCGCCACTGCAATTGGTGCGCGACAGCGCCGATCTGCTGCGCACCGCCAAGGGTCTGATCGTCAACATCGGCAGCGTCTCTGGCGTTACCACAACCCCCTTCTCCGGCGTCTACTGCGCATCCAAAGCGGCTCTGCACGCCATCTCCGACGCCCTGCGCCTGGAGCTGCATCCCTTCGGCATTCAGGTACTGAACGTCATGCCGGGGGCGATTGCCTCGGATTTCGGCAACAACGCCACCGCCGCCATCACCATGGCAGAAACCTCCTGGTTCAAACCCTGGGAAAAGGCGGTGCAGGCACGCGCCAAGGCCTCGCAAAACGCACGCTCGACCAGTGCCAGCGACTTCGCCAACGAACTGCTCGGCTATATCCGCAACCCGGTACGTCCGGAAAATGCGCTGATCGGCTCAGGCGCGCGCAGCATGGTGCGCCTCAAGCGCTGGCTGCCGACCTCGATCCTCGACAAGCGCCTGCGCAAACGCTTCAAACTGGAGTAGTCAGGTCGCGTCGGCGAACAGCACCTGCTCAGCCTGACGATCTGCCACCTCGGCAGGCGAGCGTCCCTCAGCCCGACTCTCGGCAAAGATCGAGTCCAGTCGTGCGCCAATGCCCTTGACCCGGGCGGCGATCTCGCCGGCGTCGACCCCTCGATGCGTCAGCGCCACGTGCAGCAAGCCGCCAGCATTGATCACATAGTCAGGGGTGTACAGGATATCGCGAGCGACCAGTTGCTCGGCCAACTCCGGCTCCACCAGCTGGTTGTTGGCCGCGCCGGCAATCACCGCACAGCGCAAAAGAGCCGCACTGCGCTGACTGATCGCACCGCCCAGCCCGCAGGGCGCAAACAGGTCGCACGGCGTTTCGTAGACCGCGTCCGGCGCCAGCGGCTGCGCGCCCAACTCCTCTGCCGCCAGCCGCACCTTGCCCTGATCCAGATCGGCGACCAGCAGCTCGGCGCCTTCGGCTTGCAGCAACTGCGCCAGGGCATAACCGACATTGCCGAGCCCCTGCACCACCACCCGTACGTCGGCCAACGAGTCCTGACCCAAGCGCGCGCGGACCGCCGAGCGCATGCCGGCCAGAACGCCCAGCGCGGTGTGTGGAGATGGATCGCCGGCATGGGTCGTACTGGTCACATGCCCGGTGTGCTGGGCAATGCAGTCCATGTCGGCGCTACTGGTGCCACTGTCGACCGCCGTGATGTAGCCGCCGCGCAGCGATTCGATGCAGCGGCCAAAGGCCTCAAACAACGCCGCACGGTCAGCTATGTGGGGTTGGCGCAGAATCACCGCCTTGCCGCCGCCCTGCTCCAGGCCGGCCAACGCGGCCTTGTAGCTCATGCCGCGAGCCAGCCGCATGGCATCGGCCAGGGCGTCATCCAGCGAGTTGTAGGCCAGGTAACGACAGCCGCCCAGCGCTGGGCCAAGCCGGGTGTTGTGTATGGCGACCACCGCTTCCAGCCCGGTTGCCGGGTCGCTGAACAGATGCAGCGCTTCCATTCGCTCTGACCGCATGGCTGCAAACATGTATGCTCTCCCACCTTTCAGAGTGTCTGATCAGGCGATTGAGAAACGACCTGCGTGCGAGCGCCAAGGTTCGCCATCGCCTGTGAAATAACCATACACACTATTCCCCGCCATTGCCCGTGACGCTTTGGCAAACTTGCCGTCCCGCCTAATGGAGAGTTGAACATGCGTTGGTTACTGCCTTTTTTCACCGTGCTGCTGATGATTACCGTCAGCGCTCCTGATGCCGAAGCGCGCCGTATGGGTGGTGGCAAAAGCTTTGGCAGCTCACCGACGCACCAAAGCCAGCCGGCCCAGCGCCAGCAAGCCCCGCGTGATCAGCAAGCGGCACCACGCCAGCAACAACCGGGCGCTGCGGCCAACTCCGGCGCCCGCCGCTGGCTGGGTCCGCTGGCCGGTATCGCCGCCGGTGGTCTGCTGGCTGCCATGCTGTTTGGCGACGGTTTTGAGGGGATCCAGCTGTTCGACATCCTGCTGCTGGGCCTGATTGTCTTTGTCCTGTTCAAGCTGTTCAGTCGCCGCGCGCAGCCGCAGATGCAGTCCGCTGGCGGCCCCGCGAGCATGCAGCGCGAAGCCTCGCCACTGTTCACCCCGACAGCCAGCGCCTCGCGTGCGCAGCCGGCCCAGCCATACGACACGCCGGCCTGGTTTGATGCCGAGGTTTTCCTGCGTGGCGCCAAGGAGCACTTCTACACCCTGCAGCGCCATTGGCGCGACAATGACATCGCCGGCATGAGCGAGTACATGACGCCTCAACTGGTGCGCCAGTTGCAGCAGGAGCGCGCATACCAGCCCCCAACCGAGAACGGTTTTGTCGATCACCTGGAAGTCCGGCTCGACGGCATCAGCCAAGGCGACGGCCACACCCTGGTTACCGTCAGCTTCAGCGGCCTGGACCGCGACAGCGCTGAAGATGCCGGTCAGTGGTTCGACGAAAGCTGGGCACTGGAACGCGCCGACGGCGACAACCAACCCTGGATCATCACCGGTATTCGGCAGAACGGTTAAGCGCGCCGCAGGCGCGCTTTAGCAGCAAGCGGCAAGCGGCAAGCGGCAAGCGGCAAGCGGCAAGCGGCAAGCGGCAAGCGGCAAGCGTGCTTAGTTTGGGTTGGGCGACTAGATCGTCAAATGATTTCTACAAGCTTTGCTGCCAAGACTAGTTGCAAGTAAAACCCGCGCGATTCGCAACCGCGCGGGTTTTACTTGCAGCTTGTAGCTTGCCGCTTGAAACTAGCGCCCAGTGCGCCGCCTCAGCGGCGCACTGGCCTCTTCTGCAGCTTGCGCTGCAGTGTCCGCCGGTGCATGCCCAAGGCGCGGGCAGTGGCAGAGATATTGCCTTCGTGTTCGGCAAGCACCCGCTGAATGTGCTCCCACTGCAGCCGGTCCACCGACATCGGGTGCTCGGGCACCAGCGTTTCGGGGTCAGCCTGTTCGGACAACAAGGCGGTCAGTACGTCGTCGGCGTCGGCCGGCTTGCACAGATAATTGCAGGCGCCACGCTTGATGGCCTCGACCGCCGTGGCGATGCTGGAGTAGCCGGTCAGGATGACGATGCGCAGCTCCGGATAGAGCTCCAGCAAGCGCGGCATCAGCACCAGGCCCGAATCCCCCTCCATCTTCAGATCAAGTACCGCGTAATCAGGACGCTGGGCGCGGGCAACCTCCATCGCCTCCTCCGCCCCACCGGCCGTATCCACCTGCAAGCCGCGCCGGCTGAGGGCGCGCGCCATCACGCGGGTAAAGGTCGGATCATCGTCCACCAGCAGCACACGGGGCTGCTCTTCCTGATTCAACTCGTCGGTCATCAACGTTCTCCTGCCGCCACCGGCAACTGTACTTCGGTCAGGGTACCACCACCGTCCTGATTGAACAGCCGTACACTGCCCCCCAATCGCTCCACCGCAGCCTGGCTGAGGAATAGCCCCAGGCCAAAGCCCTTCTTGCCCTTGGTCGTGACAAAGGCCGTGCCCAGTTGCTCAGCGATATGCAACGGCACGCCCGGCCCATGGTCACGAATGCGCAGCGTCAGTTGCTGGGTATCCCATTGCAGGCTGATCTGAATATTGTCCGGACAGGCATCGGCGGCATTGTTAAGCAAGTTCAACACCGCCTGCCCCAGCTCAGGCGTCGCGCGCATCACTGGCGGTGTGCCCTGCTGCAGCGGCAACCATTGCCAGGCCGCTTCCGGCCGCATCAACTGCCAGCGCTCCAGCAGGGCACGCAGCCAGACATCCGCCGACTCGTCTTGCTCCGGCTGCAAGCGACTGCTTTCGGCGCTGCGCACCATGTGCTGCAGACTTTCCTTACAGAGCCTGACCTGCTCTTGCAGCACGGCCATGTCCTCCTGCAGCTGCGGGTCGGCGTAATCCTTGCTGATCTCCTTGAGCAGCACGCTCATGGTGGACAGCGGTGTAGACAGCTCATGCGCCGCCCCTGCCGCAACACTGGCAATGCCCAGCAGTTGTGCGTCGCGCGCGCTCTGTTCCCGTCGCTGGGCCAGGCGCTCGGCGTGCTGACGCAGGGCATCGGCCATACGTACCACAAACAGGCTGATCAGCCCGGCACTCATGGCAAAGTTGAGCCACATGCCAATCACGTGCAGATTGATCAAGCCACCGCCCAGCGGGATTTCAAAGGCCGTCAACGGCTGATACCAGACCAGCAAAGCGCTATAGGAGGTGACCGCCACCACCGCCAGCACCGCCGTAAAAAACCACGGCAGAGTTGCCGCAGCGATGGTCAGCGGCACCAGGTAATAGGACACAAAGGGGTTGGTGGGCCCGCCGGAGTAATACAGCAGCACACTGTGAATGACCATGTCGAACAGCAGCTGCAGGGCATATTCCAGGCTGGTCACCGGCCAGCGAGTGCGCAACCTTAGCAACGTCAGGATACTGACCAGCGCCGAGACACTCAGAGCCGCCAGCAGCGGTGTCCAGGGCAGCGGAAACCACCCACTGAGATAGGCAGCCAGCACCGACACGCTCTGCGCCAGCAACACCAGCAGGCGAATCAGCACCAGGCGCCAGAGGTTCTGCCGAGACGGGGACAAAGCCAAGGTGTTGGGACTCATGAGGGTACGATGGGGCACGCAAAAAACTCCAGTATAGGGCGCCCGCCGCCGGGGCCGATGTGACACAGGGTCGCATAAACTGCCGGAGCGCGACTGAAAAACTACCTGCGACAAGCTGTCCGGGAACCCGCCGCCAACCCGCCTGTCTGATCCTGCACTGCACAAGGAGAACACCATGCGTACACTGTTTCTGCCCCTGACCGGCCTGCTACTGAGCGGCAGCCTGCTGGCCAGCGCCGCCCAGGCCGACGAGCCACGTTACAACCAGATTTCCCTGCAAACCCAGGTCGAGCAGGCGGTCAACCATGACACCATGCAAGTGACCTTCTACGCCGAGGCGCAGGATCGCGACCCGGCCAAGCTCGCCGAGACCATCACCCAGCGCCTCAATGCCGGGCTGCAAACCGCCCGCCAGAGCCAGAACATCCGCGTCAGCAGCGGCAGCCGCAGCAGCCATCCGGTATATGACGAGAAAGGTGAAAACATCATTGCCTGGCGCGAACGTGGCGAACTGAATATCGAGGGCAGCGACTTTGCCGCCATTTCAGCGCTGACCGGTGAGCTGCTGGGCGACCTGAGCCTTGGCAGCATGCAGTTCAGCCTGTCCGCCGACAGCCGCCGCGAGACCGAAGACCAGCTGATCGCCAAAGCCATCGAGGCGTTCAAGGCACGGGCCGACATCGCCACGCGCAGCCTCGGCGGCAGCGACTACAAGATCGTTAACCTGAACCTCAACACCCAGTACATGCAACCGGTGCGCTACCGCGCAGAGAAGCTGATGATGGCCTCCGACGCCGCTGGCAGCGCGCCGCAGGTCGAAGGCGGTCAGTCAGACGTCAGCGTCAGCGCCAACGGCGTGATCGAAGTGCGCGACTAAGCTAAGGTCTGTTACCGCTTCGTTAACCCGCCTGCCGGGTGGGGCCGTTGCGCCCAAAACAGGAGGCGCACGAAACGGCAACAGACCCTAGCCAGCCCCTCTGCGCCCCTCAGGGGCGCATGAAGGCGTAATCCTGGTCGTCATCCAGATTGTTGGCCAGGAAATCCAGCTCGCTGGCAATATCGGCCTGCGAGCGGCCTTTTTTGTACACCGCAATCACTTCACTCATCAGCGCGCGTGCCAGCGCCTGTTCGTCGTACCCCGCCGCCGCAGCCTTCTCGATAGCCTCGGCCATGACCTGTTGCGCAATCTTGTATGCAGACATCGGTTTTCTCCTGTTCGATGATGCATTTGAGCACAAGCGCCAGTCCCGGACATTGACCTGCCTCAGGGCTTGTCGTCATCCAGTGGCGCCTGCAGATACCTGTCGGTATTGAACGTCTCAACCCAGTCCGGATGGAAGACAATCAGCGCCGCGACTGCCGTGCCATTGACGAACCCTTCGGGAAACATCACCAGCAGCAGATAACCCAGCAACTCGACCAGGCTGCCCGGCGGCACCAGCTGCCCGGACCAGTGCAGCAACCCCATGCCGGTCAGCACCGTCCCCACCGCGCTCAAGCCCGCTGCAAAAAAGGCACTGATAAAGATATAGAGAAACAGATTGCGCGGCTGGCGCGCCTCCAGCGCCCGGCTGAGCGCCAGGGTAATGGCGACCGGCACCAACACCCGCAGCAGCCCGTTGGCCCCCAGTGCGGCGAGGTCGTCGAGCCCCAGCAGCACCAACGCCAACTGCGCGATGGCGCCGGCAACCAGTGCCAGTGGCCAGTCGAGAATCAGCGTCACGGCGGTCAGGCCGAGAAAATGCACCGTCAGCCCGCTGTCAAAGCCGCGGCGTACCAGCCACAGCGCAAACAGGGCAAAGGCGCAGCCGTAGAACAGGTGCTGCCGACGGCTGTCGGCCACCAGCTCGACCCAACTGACCCGGGTCAGCGCCCAGAGGGTCGCCGCAGCATAAATCAGCAGGCAGAGAAGCGATTGCACGGGTGTTAACAGCGCGGCGGACAACATGACAACCTCCCATTGGTGACAGCGATGATAGCAGGCAGCTCCAAAGGAGTAATGCAATCAGGCGGGCGAGGGTCTAGAATGAGCGCAAAGTCAGTCAAGCCTTGGCGCAGCAACGCACTGCAATGCACACAAAAAAGGCCGCCCATGCCCAGTCGTCTACACCCCGAAGACCAGAAGCGTGTTGACCAATACCTCGCCTCACCGGTTCACCAGGTAGAGCGCCGCCCGTTCCGGGTCTGGATACTCATCGCCCTGGTGGTCGGCTCGGTTGTTGGCCTGGGTTTACTGTCACGCCTGCTGGCCCAGCTCGTCGCCGTCTGATCACTCGACCACGCCAGCTCCCGCCCGCCTGATGACAGCCAACCGGAGCGCAGACTGACGCCCGTTTCCATTATCCGTGAGAAACCAAGATGTCAGACTCAGCAAACCCCAGCGCGCCCCCGCGCATTGTCGTTGTCGGCGGTGGCGCCGGCGGCCTGGAACTGGTTACCCGCCTGGGCCGCAAGCTCGGTCGCAAGGGCAAGGCCAAGATCACCCTGGTCGATGCCAACATGACCCACATCTGGAAGCCGCTGCTGCATGAAGTCGCCGCCGGCTCGCTCAACTCCACCGAGGACGAGCTGAACTACGTGGCCCAGGGCAAGTGGAATCACTTCGCCTTCCAGCTGGGTGCCATGACCGGTCTGGATCGCGAGCGCCGTACCATCCAACTGGCCGCCATTCAGGACGAGAACGGCGTTGAGCTGATTGCCCCGCGCGAGCTGGACTACGACTACCTGGTCCTCGCCGTCGGCAGCACCACCAACGACTTCAACACCCCCGGCGCCGCCGAGCACTGCCTGTTCCTCGACACCCGTGCCCAGGCTGAACGCTTCCACCGCCAGCTGCTCAACCAATACATGAAAGCGCAGGCCAGCGAACGCGGCGCCGCCCGTGAGCCGATCAATGTGGCCATCATCGGTGCCGGTGCCACCGGGGTCGAACTCTCCGCCGAGCTGCACCACGCCGCCCAGCTGCTGCGTGCCTATGGCTTCAACCGCATCAGCCCGGAAGACCTCAACATCAATATCATCGAAGCCAGTCCGCGCCTGCTGCCGGCGCTGCCCGAGCGCATTGGCGGGCCGGTGACGCAGATCCTGCGCGATCTGGGTGTGCACCTGCATACCGGCTCGCCAGTGAAAGAGGTCAAGGCCGACCGCCTGGTCCTCGGCAATGGCGAGGAGATTCCCGCCAGCCTGAAGGTCTGGGCCGCCGGCATCCGCGCCCCGGCCTTTCTCGCCGGCCTGGGCATGCCCACCAACCGCATCAACCAGTTGGAAGTCGACCGCACCCTGAAGGTCAATGGCGAAGACCGCATCTACGCTTTCGGTGACTGCGCCGCCTGCCCGACCGATGAACCCGGCAAGTTTGTCCCGCCGCGCGCGCAAGCGGCTCACCAGCAGGCCAGCCTGCTGGCCAAGAACCTGCGCAACCTGCTCGAGGATAAGCCGCAGAAAGAGTACAGCTACCGCGACTACGGCTCGCTGATCTCACTGTCCAGCTTCAGCGCGGTAGGCAACCTGATGGGTAACCTGACCGGCAGCGTGATGCTGGAAGGCCGTCTGGCGAGGATGTTCTATGTCTCCCTCTACCGCATGCACCAGATGGCTCTGTACGGCGTGCCACGCACGTTGATGCTGATGTTGAGCGACCAGTTCGGCCGACCCACCGAACCGCGCCTGAAGCTGCACTGAGCGCCTCTGAGGCCACCAACAAACCCCGCCGCGTGCGGGGTTTTGTTTTGGGGGCTGCTATTGAGCTCGCCTTTCGCCTTTTACGGCGAGCCAAGGGGGGCTGCTTGCCCAGCCCCCCTTAGCGATCCCCCGGGGCACCCGACTACGCGGCCCTTCGGGTTCGCTGCGTTGCTCGATTTATCGGGGAAGCGTAAAACTCGTCGCTACGCTCCTCAGACACCCTACGCTTCTTTTTCCCGATAAATCTGTGCTACTCGCCCGCGTAAACGGGACTGAATTCCGTGCACACCCCACCCTAGCTGATCATTCCCACGCTACGCGTGGGAATTCCAATTCCTGTCCGGATGCTCCGCGTCCGATCATACTGGCGGCCCAACTACCCCAGGCCGCACTAATCGGGTGTCTCCTTGGCAAAACGTAGAGCACTTGAAGTGGCTGGCGGGGCCAACCTTAGCAAGGTCGCGCCAATCCTTGCCCAACATGCAGCAAGCCAGGCTGCGGACAAACTAGATGCCGTGCCCACACGCCAGCCAGAAACGCAAAAAACCCGCACAAGGCAGGCCAGGAGAATTAATTCAGATAAAAAAGGAAAGGTTATGCTAGGAAGGTTTTGAGTGGTGGGTCGTGTAGGATTCGAACCTACGACCAATTGGTTAAAAGCCAACTGCTCTACCAACTGAGCTAACGACCCATGCTCAAAAAAACTGGTCGGGGTAGAGGGATTCGAACTCTCGACATCCTGCTCCCAAAGCAGGCGCGCTACCAGGCTGCGCTATACCCCGTACTATTTCAAGTTGGCTCCGCGACCAGGACTCGAACCTGGGACCCAATGATTAACAGTCATTTGCTCTACCAACTGAGCTATCGCGGACCGGCCTTGAAACACCTCAACAAAGGCAGTGGTTGGTACACATATCCCCTGCTGAGGCGCGCCATTTTACCGGCCAGCGCTGGAGTGTCAACCCTTTTTATCTCTTTTATTTCAATGTTCTATGCCTGTCGCCCAGAAACACGAAACCCGCCAGCAGGCGGGTTTCGTCAGAGCAGCGGATTAACGGCTCAGGCCAGTTGCGGACCTGCTGCAACGATGGCGTCGGAAACCTCAAACTTCTTGAAGTTCTCGACAAACAGCTTGGCCAGATCCTGCGCCGCCTGATCGTAGTCTGCGCCGTTGGCCCAGGTGTTGCGCGGGTTCAGCAGCTTGGTTTCAACGCCCGGAACGGCCTTGGGCACATCCAGGTTGATAACCGGCAGGTGCTCGGTCTCGGCACCGATCAGCGCGCCAGACTGAATCGCGGCGATAATCGCGCGGGTCGTCGGGATGCTGAAGCGGCTGCCGGTGCCGTAGGAGCCACCGGTCCAGCCGGTGTTGACCAGGTAGACCTTGCTGCCGAAGGCGTTGATGCGCTTGATCAGCAGCTCGGCATACTCGCCGGCCGGACGCGGGAAGAACGGCGCGCCGAAGCAGGTAGAGAAGGTCGACTTGATGCCGCCGCCAGAACCCATCTCGGTAGAACCGACCAGTGCGGTGTAACCGGACAGGAAGTGGTAGGCAGCTTGCTCGTTGTTCAGGATGGAGACCGGCGGCAGGACGCCAGTCAGGTCGCAGGTGAGGAAGATAATGGCGTTCGGCTCGCCGGCCAGGTTGGCCTCGACGCGCTTCTCGACGTGTTCCAGCGGGTAGGCTGCGCGGGTGTTCTGGGTCAGGCTGACGTCGGTGTAGTCGGCGTGACGGCTCTGCGGGTCGATCACTACGTTTTCGACGATGGAGCCAAACTTGATCGCATTCCAGATAACCGGCTCGTTCTTCTGCGACAGGTCGATGCACTTGGCGTAGCAGCCACCTTCGATGTTGAACACAGAGCCTTCGGCCCAGCCGTGCTCGTCGTCACCGATCAGGTTACGCGCCTCATCGGCGGACAGGGTAGTCTTGCCGGTACCGGACAGACCGAAGAACAGGGTGGTGTCACCGTCGTCGCCCACATTGGCAGCGCAGTGCATCGGCAGCACGTCTTTGGCCGGCAGCAGGAAGTTCTGCACCGAGAACATGGCCTTCTTCATTTCACCGGCGTACTGCATGCCAGCCAGCAGTACCTTGCGCTGCGCAAAGTTGATGATCACACAGCCTTCGCTGTTGGTGCCGTCACGCTCAGGCTCGCAGACAAAGTACGGCGCGTTCATGATCTGCCAGGCGTCCTTGGCGGACGGATTGTACTGCTCTGGATTGATGAACAGGGTACGGCCAAACACGTTGTGCCAGGCGGTCTCGGTTTCCATCACCACCGGCAGGTAGTGCTGCGGGTCGGCACCAACGTGAACGTGGGAGACAAAGCTTTCCTTGCTACCCAGATAATCGGCAACGCGGGCCCACAGGCCATCGAATTTGTCGGCCGGGAAAGGACGGTTGACGGCGCCCCAGGCGATCGCAGCGCTGGTGGAGGGCTCATCAACGATGAAGCGGTCCATCGGCGAACGGCCAGTGCGCTCGCCGGTCTTGACTACCAGAGCGCCGGTGTCGGCCAGCTGGCCTTCGTTGCGCTGAATGGCCAGCTCGATCAAATGTGCGACGCTGAGGTCGGTATACACGGTGTTGGTAGCTTGCGTCATCAAACAGGGTCCTCTTCGACTTTGACCGAATATAGCGCTAAGACCGACCAATTCGGTCTAAGTCTGTGGGGTTCAATTAGGTTTCATCCATGGAATACAGCGCTGGCTAGCGCGCAGGCGCGCCATTATGCCAAAAAAAAGACAATGACGCAGCCTGCCTCAGTGCAGACTGCGCGCGTGCTCGGCGGCGGCATCGAACAGCGCCTGCACTGCCGCCTCATCGTAACGGTAACGGCTGTTGCAGAACTGACAGTCGACGGTGATCTCGCCGCCCTGCTCCTGCAGCAGTTGCAGCACATCCTCGCGCCCCAGGCTGACCAGCGCATTGCCCGATCGTTCGGCCGAACAACTGCATTCAAAGCGGGCCGGGCGCGCGTCAAACAGTCGCACCTCTTCCTCGTGGTACAGCCGATGCAGCAGCGTCTGGTTGTCCAGGCTGATCAGCTCTTCGGCAGTCAGCGTGTCGGCCAGGATATTCAGCCGCTGCCAGGTTTCCTCACGCTCCTGGACATCGCGCTGGCGGTCCGCCGGCAGCGCCTGCAGCAGGAAGCCCCGGGCCACGCGACCATCGGCCCGTAGACGGAAACGGGTGGGCAATTGCTCGGAGTTGGCAAAATAGCTGTCCAGCGCAGCGGCCAATGAACCGCCTTCCAACGGGACGATCCCCTGATAGCGCTGACCATTGGTCGGGTCGATGGTAATCGCCAATACGCCATCGGGCATCAGCTCACTCAGCGTCTCGCCCTGCAGGTCATCGGCATAACGTGCAATGCCGCGTACAGCCTGCTCGCTGGAGCACTCAACCATCAGCGTAGACAGCGGGCCACTGGAGCGCGCTTGCAGGATCAGCAAGCCATCGAACTTGATGGTGGTCGACAGCAGCACGGCAGCAGCGAGCATTTCGCCGAGCAGCGCCTGCACCGGCTGCGGGTAGGCATGCTTGGCCAGGATCTCGCGATAGCTGCTGTCGAGCGACGCCAGCTCACCGCGCACATCGGCGTTGTCGAAGATAAAGCGCTGGGTAATGTCCTGAGCGGCCATGATGCACCTTTAAAAAGCCGCGATTATAACCAATCAGTCCGCTGACGGTGTATTACGCTCATCGCGAAAACGAAAGATCTGCCGCCGTTGCTTCTTGCTGGGCCGGCCATCGCTGATCAGTCCGCCGGCGCCCTGCGCCTTGCGCTGGGCAGCCGCCGCCTCACGGGCAGCGATGCTCTCGGCGCTTTCGCGGTAGAGCAACTGAGCCTCCGGTGCACCACGGCGCTGATCAGATAACTGCAATACTTCGACGCTACGCTGATCCAGGCCTTGCCGGATCTGCAGCTGATCGCCAACACGGATTTCCTTGCTGGCCTTGCAGCGCTCGCCGCCACAGTGCACCTTACCCCCTTCAATGGCGCTTTTGGCCAGTGAACGGGTCTTGAAAAAACGGGCCGCCCAGAGCCACTTGTCCAGGCGCAACTTGCCAACATCCTGCATAGGGTCTGTACTCCTCTTGCCGCGTCACTATAACAGGCTTGTCGAATTTTCAGAGTTGCCGCATGATGCGCGCCCAACGGCCTGCGGCCTGGAGAATCCAGCGTGAAAACCTTTGATCATCTGAGCGTGATCGGCCTGCGCGAGTGGGTCGCGCTGCCCGACCTTGGCATCAGTCAGATGATTGCCAAGGTCGATAGCGGTGCCAAGACCTCAGCCCTGCACGCCAGCAATATCTGCACCTTTGAGCGCGATGGACAGGACTGGGTCCGCTTTGACGCCCACGTCGGCAGCCGCAGCAAGCAGAAAACCCGCACCTGCGAAGCCCTGCTGATCGATCTCAAGCGCATCAAGAGTTCCAACGGCCAGATGCAGGAGCGCTTCGTCATCCGCACCTCCATGGTGCTGGGTGACCGCAGCTGGCTGGTCGACTTCACCCTGACCTGCCGCAAGGCGATGCGCTATCGCATGCTGCTGGGCTGCACCGCCATGCAGGATGGCCAACTGGTGATCAATCCGGGCCTGCGTTTCGTGCAGGACAAACCACAGCCCGATAACCTCGGCTGACCCCTTACCCCTCATTCCGCCGTAGCCGCGCCAAGGGAAGTACCATGAAACTTGCGATTCTGTCGCGCAACGCCAAGCTGTATTCCACCCGTCGCCTGATCGAGGCCGCGACCGAGCGCGGCCATGAGGTACGTGTGATCGACACCCTGCGCGCCTATATGAACATCGCCAGCCACAAGCCGTCGATTCACTACAAGGGCGAGGAGCTGGAGGGCTTCGACGCGGTCATTCCGCGTATTGGCGCTTCCATCACCTTCTACGGTACAGCGGTGCTGCGCCAGTTCGAGATGATGGGCGTGTTCCCGCTGAACGAGTCCGTCGCCATCAGCCGCTCGCGCGACAAACTGCGTTCGTTGCAGCTGCTGGCGCGCAAAGGGGTCGGCCTGCCGGTCACCGGCTTTGCGCACTCCCCTGACGATATTCCGGACCTGATCAGCATGGTCGGCGGCGCGCCGCTGGTGATCAAGCTGCTGGAGGGCACCCAGGGTATTGGCGTTGTGCTGTGCGAAACCGAGAAGGCCGCCGAATCGGTGCTGGAAGCCTTCATGGGCCTGAAGGCCAACATCATGGTGCAGGAGTACATTCGTGAGGCCGGCGGCGCCGATATTCGTTGCCTGGTGGTGGGTGACAAGGTGATTGCCGCCATGAAGCGTCAGGCCAAGCCCGGCGAGTTCCGCTCCAACCTGCACCGCGGCGGCAGCGCCAGCCTGATCAAGATTTCTCCGGAAGAGCGCATGACCGCCGTACGCGCGGCCAAGGTCATGGGCCTGAACGTCGCCGGTGTGGACATACTGCGCTCCAACCACGGCCCGGTGGTGATGGAGGTCAACTCGTCACCCGGCCTCGAAGGCATCGAAGCCACCACCGGCAAGGACGTTGCCGGCCTGATCATCGACTATATAGAGAAAACCGCACGGCCCAATCAGACGCGGACGAGGGGGAAGGGTTAGCGGCAGCTGGAAGCTGGAAGCTGGAAGCTGGAAGCTGGAAGCTGGAAGCTGGAAGCCAAGAGTTTGCGTGGATAGCTGAGCCATGAGAAGTGCTTTTGCCAAGCATTGATCACCAACCGTAGGGAGGCGACCTGTCGCGTCCCTTGCAGGAAAGCAGAACCAGGCACACCAGCTGCAAGAGCCCCCAAACTACTTCCAGCTTCCAACTTCAGGCTTCTAGCTTCCCGGTGGCAGCCTCGCTGCCATTGCAAGCTCTGCGTAGTCCTCCACCGCCTCAAACTCCTCCGTATCACGGCGTGCGCCGCGGCTGTCGGGTTCGCGTACGGCGAGCAGGTGGGCGATGCCGTAGTCACGGGCTGAGCGCAGCACGCTCAGGCTGTCGTCGATAAACAGGGTACGCTCCGGGTCAAAGGGCATGTCCGCCTGCAGGGCATGCCAGAACGCCTGCGTTTCCTTGGGGTAGCCGTAATCATGGGAGCTGATCAGGCGCTGAATCCAGGTGCGCAGCTCCACCCGTTCCAGCTTGAGCGACAGCGAGTCGCGGTGGGCGTTGGTGATCAGCACCACCTCGCGCCCGGTTTGCTGCAGCGTCTGCAAAAAAAGATCGGCATCCGGTCGCAGGCTGATCAGGTGGGCAATCTCGCGCTTGAGTTCGACAATCGGCAAGCCCAGTTCACGGGTCCAGTAATCCAGGCAATACCACTCCAGCTGCCCCTGAATCGCCTGCATCATCGGATACAGCTCGGACTTGGCCCAATCGACCGACTGGCCGTGATGGCGGGCGTAGCAGGCGGGCATATGCTCCAGCCAGAAGTGGTTGTCAAAGTGCAGGTCCAGCAGGGTGCCGTCCATATCCAGCAAGACGGTATCGATCATGTTCCAGTTCAGCATGGCGGCTCGGACTTGGGCTTGGGAATGTGCTTTGGGTGCGGCTATGATACCCAAGCCCCCGGCCTATCACCACGGAGTCTCCATGCCGCAAAAGCCGCAAACGCTGGAAGCCAAAATCGTTGCCAAAAGCCGCCTGTTCACCGTCGAGCAAGTGCAGCTGCGTTTCAGCAATGGTGTTGAACGCACCTACGAACGCCTGGTCAACAAGGGGCAGGGTTACGGTGCGGTGATGGTGGTCGCCATGCAGGATGCGCGCACCGCCCTGCTGATCGAGGAATATTGCGGCGGCACCGACGACTATCAGCTGTCGCTACCCAAGGGGCTGGTCGAGCCCGGCGAGGACGTGCTCGATGCGGCAAACCGTGAGCTGATGGAGGAAGCCGGCTTTGGTGCGCAGCAGCTGGAGTTTCTGACCCATCTGTCGCTGTCACCCGGCTACATGAGCCAGAAGATCGCCGTGGTCCTGGCGCGCAACCTGTTTGAAAAACGGCTCCCGGGCGATGAACCGGAGCCCATCCGCGTCGACCAGGTCGACTTGTATCAGCTCAGCGAACTCACTGCGCGGCCCAACTTTACCGAGGGCCGGGCGCTGGCGGCGCTCTATCTGGTGCGTGATCTGCTGGAGCAACGCGGCGAGCTGCAACGCTGAGCCACACAGGAGGTTCCGATGTTTTTCCAACGCATCCCCGAACACAAGCTGCGTCTGCCCACGGCAGAGGAAGCCCTGCCCGGCCGCGACACGCCGCTTGCCACTAACCAAACCCATCACAGCGTGCTGAAAACGCCGCTGCACGGCCCCTTTCCCGAGGGCATGCAGCAGATCATCTTCGGCATGGGCTGCTTCTGGGGCGCTGAACGGCGTTTCTGGCAGGTGCCCGGCGTCTATACCACCGCCGTGGGTTACTGCGCTGGCCTGACGCCCAACCCCACCTATGAGGAAGTGTGCAGCGGCAAGACCGGGCACAACGAGGTGGTGCTGGTGGTATTCGACCCGCATGAGGTGCCCTTGCAGCAACTGCTCAAGGTGTTCTGGGAGTCCCATGATCCCACCCAGGGCATGCGCCAGGGCAACGACCAGGGCACCCAGTACCGCTCCGGCATTTACGTCAGCGACCTGTCGCAACGCGCCTTTGCCGAGGCCAGTCGAGCCACTTTTGCCGATGCCCTGCAACAGGCAGGCAAGGCCGAGATCACGACCGAGATACAGCCGGCGCCGACCTTCTACTACGCCGAGGATTACCACCAGCAGTACCTCGCCAAGAACCCCAACGGCTACTGCGGACTGGGCGGCACCGGCGTCTGCCTGCCGGGCTGAAGCAAGGGAAGCACCGGACAATTCCAGTCGCAGAGGGCGCGGAGTGAATCAGTGCTGGCTTAGCGCTGACTCAGGCGCTGCAGACACTGCCCGGTCAGTTCGGCCATACGGGCAAAGGCCGCCAGCTGGGGCTGCGCCAGTTCGCGGCCCGACAGGCGCATATCGCCATACAACACACCCACCCGGCGGCTGCCGGCCACCACGGGCGCGATCACCAAAGGGCCGCTGCCAACCAGCGCCACCACCTCCTTTGTCAGCAACGCAGTCAGCGCACCCTGCTCGGCGCCGCCCAGCAGCAAGCAGTCACGCTGCTCAAGGGCGTGGGAGAACACATGTGGTTGACCACTGCAGGGCAGCACAAAGGTGTCACGCCAGCGCTGCGTCCCCTTGCCGATGGCGGCCCTGACCCGAAACTGGGTTTTCTGCTCGGCCAGCACCATCAAGGCCACGCGCTCGATACCGGCACCCCGGTGCAGCCCCTGCATGAGGGTATTGAGGATGGTGTCGACGTCCATGGCCGCCCGCACCATCAGCTTCAGGTGGTCGACCGACAGCTTGAATAGCTCCAGATTGGGCTGCAGCAGGGTCTCCGGCTCGGGCTCCGGGGCTCGCTCCGACGGCGTTTGCTCAGGCTCAGGAAGCACCTCCATCTGCAGCAGTGCGGACAGATCCAACGGCAGGTCATCGGCGCGCGGAATCCACTGCTGCAGGTCGACGTTGGAACAATGACCAGCCACGCGCACGGCCTCCTGACCACTGCTGACCAGCTGCTGCCAGGCATGCTCGGCATCGGTGCCGATCAGCTCGGCGACCGGCTCGATCAGTGCCTGCACCGAGGCATCAGTCCAGCCAGCGCTGGCCACTCGCCCCGCCAGCTCACTACCCAGGGCAACCGCTCTGGCCGCCGGACCGTCGCTGGTGCGGCTGGCCTGCACCAGTTGGCCGATCTCGCCCATGTTCCAGGTCTTCAGCAGGCCCACCGTCAATTGCTCGAAGGTGACACCCAGCTCGCGGCGCAGGACCTTTTCCGGCTCGGCACCGGGTTCTGCCAACGCGGCGGCCAGGCGATCGCCCTGCTTGCCCGCGTGGCTCCAGAACGCCAGCTCACCGATATGGCTCAGCAGCGTGGCGATAAACACCTCCTCCTGCTGCCGCTGGTCCAGATACTGGGCCAGGTTGCGGGCCTGCACCGCACCATGAAACGAGCGCGCCAGCAACGCCTGCAGCTGCTCACGGGGCGACTGCGTCAGCAAACCGTCGAGCAGACTGACCGAAAGCCCGATCATGCGCACCTGATCAAAGCCCACCACCACCACAGCCCGCGACAGGGTCTTGATCACCTCGCGCCCCGGGTTGCAGTAGACACTGTTACTGACCCGCAGCACCTTGGTGGCCAATGCGGCATCGCGCATCAGCACCTCGGTCAACTGCCCGACCGACGCGGTTTCGGACTGCGCCAGACGCAGCAAGTCATGCACCACCACCGCCATGGCCGGCAGCTCGGATCGATTGAGCTGATCCATCCAGGCCCGCAGCCCGAAGATTTTGTTGTCCAACGTCTTATCTCCACTTATCTAGTGGCACTATAGCATCAGCCAGAGACACGCTCGCAGCACGCTGAAAAATCCCTGTCTGGCAGATACAATGGCCGCATGCCCATGACTCGACTCGACATTCACCATTACCCTGACGCCAGCGCGGCGCACAGCCACGAGCTGCAGACGCAGCTGGTGTTTGGCCTGCAGGGCAGCCTGGAACTCGAGTACGGCGCACGCGGTGGGCGCGTGCAGCACGGCAGCGTGGCGATCATCGCGCCGGGCGAGCGTCATGCCTTTTTCAGCCCTGATCAGGGCCACTGTCTGGTGCTGGATATCGACAGCGACTCGCCGCTCGCCGGCCTTGAGCATGACCGCAGTCGCCAGCGTCGACTGCTGGAGGGCAACCAGCTACTGTCCCTCAGTAGCGAACAGGGTGCCCTGGTGCGCAGCCTGGCGGGGCTGATCCGCAGCCAGCCCCACCTGGCCGACACCAGCGCCGCTCTGTTGGTCAGCACCCTGCTGGGTCAGCCAGCCGCGCCCAGCCGCCTGCCGCTGGTACGGTTGAATCGCTACATCGATGCGCACCTGGCGCACCCACTGGGCGTGCAGGACCTGGCCCGCGTTGCCGGCCTGTCGGCCTCTCGTCTCAACCACTGGTGCCTGCAGGAGCTGGGCTGCGCGCCGCTGGAATACGTGCGCCAGCGCCGCCTGCAGTATGCGCGCCAGCGGCTGCTGCACAGCGCCCTGCCCCTTTCGCGCATTGCCGCCGAGTGCGGCTATACCAGCCAGAGCGCCTTCAGCCAGGCATTTCGCCGGCACTGGCAGGTCTCGCCCAGCGCGCTGCGACGCCAGCAATAAGGCGACAATATTCAACACGCGCGCAACAGCCAGCGCGCGGCGGCAGCGCTAAGATGGCGCCTCACCCTGCCCCGAGAGCGCCATGACTGACCTGACCCACAACCGCGCCCTGCTGTTCATGCATATTGCCGCCCTGCTGTTCGGTCTGACCGGCATCTTTGGCAAGCTGGCCAGCACCTCACCCGACGCCATTGTGCTGGGGCGCGCCGTGTTCGCAGTCGCTGCACTGGTGCTGTTCGCCCTGTGGGCACGCACCCCGCTGGCTGCCGGACTGAGCGGCAAGCGTCTGGCCAGCCTGCTGCTGTGCGGGGTATTTCTGGCGATCCACTGGCTGACCTTTTTCCACGCCATCAAGCTGTCGGGCGTCGGCATCGCCACCCTCGGCTTTGCCAGCTTCCCGGCCTTTGTGGTGGTACTGGAGGCGGTGTTCTGGCGGGAGAAGCCCAGCGCCTCAGACCTGCTGAAAGTGGCTTTGGTGTGCGCCGGCCTGCTGCTGATTCCGCCGCAGTTTGATCTGGCCGCCAGCAACACCACCGGCCTGCTGTGGGCGATCCTCTCGGGCTTCTGCTTTGCTGCCGTCTCGGTCGGCAACCGCCTGACCAGCGGCCACCTGCATCCGGTACAGATTGCTTGCTGGCAGAATCTGGTCGTGCTGGCGTGCGTATTGCCCTTCGGCGCCGGCGCGATGTGGCGGATGCCACCACTGGACTGGCTGTGGATCGGCCTGCTGGGGGTTCTGTGCACCGGTCTGGCCCATGTGCTGTTCGTCTCCAGCCTAAGCGTGCTGAAGGCCCGGGTGGCCTCGCTGTTCTTCGCGCTTGAGCCGGTCTACGGCATTCTCATTGCCTGGTGGCTGTTTGCCGAGCAGCCCACCCTGCGCATGCTGCTGGGCGGCGCGCTGATTATCAGCGCCGTGCTGCTGGTGCAACGCGCGCCCAAGCCAGCCTGAGCGCCCCGTCGGATGCGTGTCAATGACGCCTAGATCGGGCTTTCGATCAGCTTGACCCAGTGCGGGAACAGCCGTAGCCGCGCCGCCGCCAGCTTCAGGCAGACCAATAGCGGCACGGCGATCAGTACACCGACCACACCCCACATCCAGCCCCAGAGAATCAGCCACAGCATCAGCACCAGCGGGTGCAAACGCATGTTGTGGCCCAGCACGGTCGGCGTAACAAACTGCGCCTCGACCAGATTGATGCAGAAATAAATCAGCGCGGGCAGCAGCGCCGCCAGCACCGGACCGTACTGCACCACGCCGGCCAGGCAGAGTACCCCCATACCAATGACCGGTCCGACGTACGGTGCGAAATTGAGCAACGCAACCATCACGCCCCACAGCAGCGCGTCTTCCACGCCCATGAAAAACAGCACACAGCCGGTCACCACACCCAGCAGCGTATTGATCACGCTGACCGTCAGGATGTAGCGCGACAGTTCATATTGCACCTGCTCCAGCAGGTCCGTCGCCGCCTGTTTGTCACGAATCTGCGGAAATACCCGAATAAAGGTGCTGTACAGGGTCGGCCCGAAGATCAGCATGAACAGTACCAGCACCAGAAAGGTGAAGAACTGCGCCAGTACCGCAGGGGTCGCGCCGAGCATCTGCACCATCAGCTCGACACCACCTTGCATCAGCCGGTCCGAGACGGCGCTGTCCCCCACCGGCGCGGGCGTCGGCGAGGGGGCGGAGCGTGGCTCCGGGTCATCACGAAACCAACCAAAAAAACGAAACCCGCTGTCCTTTTCCGGCTCGGTCACCGTGACAGGAGACTCGCTGACGGACAGTCTGCGACTGAACTCATCCAGCTCGTCGGTCAACTGCGCAGACAGCTCCGGAATGCGTTGAAACCACTTCTCCGCCGGCTCGGACAGCTGCATGCCCATCACCGTGAACGGCACGCCAATCGCCGTCAGCAGCACCAGCGCCGACAGGGTCCGCGGGATGTGGAAACGCTTGAACAGCCCGACCAGCGGGCTCAGCAACAAGGCGAACAACGCCGCCACCAGCACCGGCAACAACAGCGTCTTGGCCAGGTACAGGGTGTACAGACAGGCCAGCGCCAGCAGCCAGTAGAGCGCCATCTGTACCGGCGGCATCTTGGCTCTGGGCCCGGTAATTTCTTCGATCTCGCTCGGCGGTGTCTGCTCGGTCACAGCGCCAGCCCCAGGTTGCGCAGCAGCGGCAGCAGGCTCTGTGCCACCGGCAACAGACGCACCCCGGTCAGGCCCATGCCCCAGGTCCGCCCCAACCCCAGGCGCTGCGTCGCCGCGCCAGCCAGGGCACCGCCACCTACCAGTAAAGCCGGGTTTACCTGGCGCAACTGATGGCGCACCAGCGCGCCACTCAGCTCGACGATGTCCAGGCGCAGCGCCAATTGCTTGTCCAGTTGCTCAATCTCGTCCATCAGTTGCTTTCGCTTCATCATCTGCTCCCTGCATGAGTCGCTTCAGGTGGGCGCGCGTGCGGCGGAATCCCTGGGACCGTTGATAGATACCGATCTGCCTGGCCAGCAGCCCGGCGCACAGCAACTGCAGCGCCAGCGCGGTGAGTAGAGCAAGGCTGACCGACTGCGTGGCCTGCCATGCCCACCAGCCCAGCAGCGCACTGAGCAGCAACCAGGCGAACAACAGCAGCGGAATCAAAATCACACCCAGCAGCAACACACGTTTGGCGTCGCCCAGCGTCAGTTTCCACTCCAGGCGGAACAGACGCAGCAGCTCGCCGCTGGCCGAGGCAATCTGTTCCAACCAAGCGGCCGTCTGCTGCACCAGCGCCTCGCTGACAGCCTCCTGATCAGCTTGCTGTTCGGATTGCTGTTCGGATTGCTGTTCGGATTGCTGTTCGGATTGCTGTTCGGATTGCTGTTCGGATTGC
>Ga0066860_10000028_pt1 | contig 81316 bp, 71 predicted proteins | sample ETN07SmetaG_FD_65601 | JGI IMG/M metagenome (GOLD analysis project Ga0066860, IMG submission 65601) | Marine microbial and viral communities from oxygen minimum zone, Eastern Pacific Ocean - ETNP2014F14-07SV275 | ecosystem: Environmental > Aquatic > Marine > Oceanic ... | reverse complement strand
TGCTGGAACGGCCGCTGCAGCAAGTATCCGGTGGTGAGCTGCAACGTATCCTGCTGGCGCGTGCGCTGTTGCGCGAGCCCGACCTGCTGGTGCTGGACGAGCCGGTGCAGGGCGTCGATGTCAATGGCCAGATCGAGCTGTATCAACTGATTACCCGGCTGCGCGACCGCTATGGCTGTGGCGTGCTGATGGTCTCTCATGACCTGCATCTGGTGATGGCCACTACCAACACCGTGGTGTGCATCAACCGACACGTCTGCTGCTCCGGGCATCCGGAGCAGGTCAGCACCGACCCGGCCTTTGTCGCCATGTTTGGCGAGCAGGCCAGCGCCCTGGCTGTCTACAGCCATCACCACGACCACGGCCACGATCTGCATGGCGAAGTGGTGCCCCACGAACATGGACCTGGTTGCAAGCATGCCTGATTTTCTGCTGTACGCCCTGTTGGCCGGGCTGTCGCTGGCGCTGGTGGCCGGCCCGCTTGGCTCCTTCGTGGTCTGGCGGCGCATGGCCTATTTTGGCGACACCCTGTCGCATTCGGCACTACTCGGCGTGGCGCTGGGCATGTTGCTGGATATCAATCTGACGGTGGCGGTGACGGTGGGCTGCGTGCTGATCGCGGTGCTGCTGGTAGCCCTGCAGCACAAGGAGTGGCTGGCCAGCGACACCTTGCTGGGTATTCTTGCCCACAGCACCCTGTCGCTGGGGCTGGTGGTCCTGGCCCTGGCAGAAAACATGCGGGTTGACCTGATGGCCTACCTGTTCGGCGACTTGCTGGCCATCACCTCAAGCGAGCTGGCGTGGATGATCGGCGGCTTGCTGATTGTACTGGTGCTGATGGGGTGGCTCTGGCGCAGCCTGATGTCGATCACGGTGCATGAAGAGCTGGCGCGGGTTGAGGGGCTGCCGGTCACGGCTATCCGCCTGGCATTGATGTTGCTGATTGCGATTGTCATCGCGGTGGCGATGAAGGTGGTTGGCGTACTGCTGATCACCTCGCTGCTGATCATTCCGCCGGCGGCAGCGCAGCGCCACGCCCGTACGCCGGAGCAGATGGCGTTGGGGGCCAGCGTGCTGGGCATGCTGGCGGTACTCGGCGGGCTGGCATTGTCCTGGGAGCTGGATACGCCGGCGGGCCCCTCGGTGGTTGTCTGCGCGGCCGCCCTGTTCATGCTGGCGCTGGCGATTCCACGCCGCGCCTAGTCGAACAGGGGCTCTCGGCAGGCCGGTGAGCGGAGCGGCGACAGACCCTACTGCTCCGCCATGATGCGGGGCAGCCACTGGGCCAGCTGGTCGATGTTCAATGGCGGACGGATGAAGCCGGCATAGCGCCCCTGAGGGTCGACGATCACCACCTGACCACTGTGGTCGACCAGATAGTTTTCGTTGCTGGTGTCTGGCTCGATATAGGCGATCGACAGCGCCTTGGCCAGGGTGGCGAGCTGATCGCTGTCACCGGTGGCGCCAGCAAAGCCGGCGTTAAAGAAACTCAGATAGCTTGCCAGCTGCTCCGGTGTGTCGCGGTTTGGGTCCACGCTGACCAAGGTGACCTGCAGCTGGGTCTGGGTTTGTTCAGGCAGTTTTTGCATCAGCTGGCGCAGCTCGGCCAAGGTGGTCGGGCAGATATCCGGGCAAAAGGTGTAGCCGAAGAACAGCAGATCCCACTGGCCGTTCAGGTCATCCAGCCCCCAGGGCTGATCGGCAGCAGAGCGCAGGCTGACCTCGGGCAGGGCGCGCGGGCTGTCGAACAGATAGACCCCGGCTTGCTGCAGGGCGTTGCGGTCCAGCGGCGCTGGACGGGTTACCTTGTTGACCACGGCGCCGACCACCAGCGCAATGCTTGCCACACATACCAGAACGGTTTTCTGTACCCCGGTCAAAGCCATCCAGCCACCTCGATATAGTGGTCCAGCAGCAGCGCCACAAATAGCCACAGCAGGTACCACAACGAATATTTGAAGGTCTTGATGGCCGCATGCGGGCGGCTGTTGCGCAACAGGGCAATCGCCCAGTCGATAAAGCGCAGGCCCAGCACCACCGCGGCCACCAGATAGAGCGGGCCGCTCATGTGGATCACAAAGGGCAGCAGGCTCACGGCCAAGAGCATAAAGGTATACAGCAGAATATGCAGCTTGGTGTAGTGCTCGCCGTGGGTGACGGGCAGCATCGGAATGTTGACCTTGGCGTACTCGGCCTTGCGGTGAATCGCCAGCGCCCAGAAGTGCGGCGGGGTCCAGGCGAAGATAATCAGCACCAGCAGCAGGCCGCCAGCATCGATCTGACCGCTCACGGCCGTCCAACCGAGCAAGGGCGGCGCGGCACCGGCCAGCCCGCCGATGACAATATTCTGCGGCGTGGCACGTTTGAGAAAGGCGGTATAGACCAGTGCGTAGCCCAGCAGCGAGCCCAGGGTCAGCACCGCAGTCAGGGTATTGGTCCAGGACAGCAGCACGGCCAGCCCTGCGCTGCCCAGTAACATGGCAAAGAGCACGGCATTCAGTGGCTCGACGCGGCCCTGGGCCAGGGGGCGGCGCTGGGTGCGGGCCATCTGTACGTCGATACGCCGATCTACCACATGGTTGATGGCTGCCGCCGAGCCTGCGCACAGGGCAATCCCCAAGTTACCGAGCAGCAAGGTGCTCCAGGGTACCGCGCTGTCGCTGGCCAGCAGCATGCCGATGGCCGAGGTAATGATCATCAGCGCAACGACCTTGGGTTTGGTCAGTTCCAGATAATCACGCCAGCCGGCCTGTGCCGTTACTGCATGGGTGATGCTAGCCATGGTCCGTCCCCCCTGTCGGTGCGTTTAGCGCACCTGTGTTGTTGTTCTCGCAGTATGGTTGCCAAGTAGTGGGCTTGCCAGTTTGTGCGGTGGTCTGGCGACCAGCCGAACCCGCGCCGGCGCCGGTGCGCGCAGTCGGTACGCGACGGACACGGTACACAGCAGCAGCAACGCCGCCATGCCGGTGTGTGCGACGGCAATCGCCAGTGGCAGGGCCGCCAGCACGTTGGTGATGCCCAGGCTGACCTGTGCGATCAGGGCCAGACTCAGCAGCGCAGCGAGGCCGCGCAGGCGCGCCCGCCAGAGCTGCCAGCCCAGCAGCAGTACCACCAAGGTGGTGACCAGTGCGCCTAGGCGATGGGTGAAGTGGATCGCGGTGCGGCCGGGCCCTTCGAGCATGCCGCCGAGGTAGTTCGGGCCTATCTCCTGGTGCAGCAGATTAAAGCCGGTGTGAAAGTCCATCTCCGGCCACCATTCACCGTGGCAGGTGGGCAGGTCGATGCAGGCCACCGCTGCGTAATTGGTGCTGGTCCAGCCACCGAGCATGATCTGCACAATCACCACTGCCAGTGTGACCTTGGCCAGCGTGCGCAGGCGCGTCAGCGCGCGGCTGGGTGTCAGGGCGGGCAGGCGACCGGACAATCGCAACACCAACAGCAACAGCAGGCTCAGGGTCGCGAAGCCACCCAGCAGGTGCGCGGTTACCACCTGTGGCCAGAGTTTGAGTGTCACCGTCCACATGCCGAACAGGGCCTGACAGACCACCAGCGCCAGCAGGCCAAGGCCGAGGCCTGTGGGGTAGTCGGGGTTACGGCGCTGGCTGATGCCGATCACTGCCAAGGTCAGGATGACCAGGCCAAGCGTGCCGGCAGCATAGCGATGAATCATCTCGGCCCAGGCTTTGAAGGCTTCCACCGGCTCATCCGGGAAGCGCAACTGCGCTGCCTGCAAGGCATGCTCGCTTTGTGGGACGCTGAGAAAGCCATAGCAACCTGGCCAGTCCGGGCAGCCCAGCCCGGCGTGTACCAGGCGGGTGTAGGCGCCGAGAATGACCACTACAAAGCAGAGCAGCAGCGCTGCCAGAGCGAGTGCGTAGCCGGGTTTGCGCATGGCTTAGCCCACCTTGGAGAGTTTCAGCAGACGCTTGAGGTCATCCAGCAGGTTCTTGCCGGGTTGGCTGGCACTGTGATGCAGCACCACGCGGCCCAGCGGGTCGACCAGCCACAGCTGTGGGCCGATCAGCCAGCTGTCGGGCTGGGTCTGCAGGCTGTGCAGGTAGGCGTTGCTGTCAAAGGTGGTGCGCTCCAGCCGCGGGAACTGTGCCTCCAGCGCGGCAACCTCGTCGGCGCGCAGGGCCACCGGAGACGCCAGCACATGGGACACGCGCTCGGCCTCGCGACCGACCGCCACGTTGATCTGCCGCGCCTCGTGGATCAGCGCCATGCACTGGCGCTCGCAGGCGCCAGTGTGGGTGACCAGCAGGCGCCAGGGCGCGCCGTAGCCAACTGGCTCCACAGCGAGTTGCCAGTCGCTGGTCTGGATCGCGGGTTCTACTAGCGCGGACTTGTTGGCGTGGCCCTCTGGCAGGCCAATATCCAGCTGCGCCATCAGCGCCGCCAGCACAATAGGCCCCACCACGACTGCGATGATGGCCAGCAGCTTGAGCTGGCCCCTTGGGCGCGATGGACGTTGTTCGGATTCGGTCAGGCTCATCATTGTTATTCCCCCGAGATCGACGTGCTATTGAGGCCGAAAACCGGCCCACAGAAACAGGGCGAGCAGTGCTGCTGCCAGGCTGAACCACTGCACTGCGTAGCCGGTGTGACGGCTGGCACTCATGGGTAGCGCCGGCCAGTTCAGCGTCAGTGCGGCGCTGCCGGCATTGGTCAGGCGGGCGCTCCAGTCCAGCAGCGGCAGCGTTGATTGCGCGCGCAGCGCATCCAGATCCAGCTGAGCGACCACGCAACTGCGCTGATCGGCGTCGCAGGCGCGTCTGCCCGGCCGCCAGCCGGCGCTGCTGGCGGGCAGCTTCTCTGCCTGCAGCTGCAGCCTGCCCGGTGGTGTGCTGATGTGTGGCGGCTGGCGCCGGTCCGGCCAGGGTAGCCAGCCGCGATTGATCAGCAGCCAGTCCCCGCTATCTGCCTGAAAGGCCTGCAGTACCTCGACGCCGGCCTGTCCGTTGCGGGTGCGGTTGTCCAGCAACCAGATGTGCTGTGGGTCGAGCCGACCCTGCAGGCTAAGCGGCTGCCAGTCGGCAGGCGCTTGCCCGCCGAGCTGTGTCAGGGTCTTGGCTGGTGCGTGCTGCAGGGCATCGATGCTGGCCTGCAGTTGCTGTTTCTGATCGGCCCGTTGCAGCTGCCAGACGCCCAGCCCCAGCAGCACCGGCAGCAGACTCAGGGTGAACACCCAGAGTGGCCAGCCCGGCGCGAAACGTCGGTTGGTCACTGCGGCCTCAGACAGCACCATGAGCTGCTCCGGCTATACTCAGGCCGACCATAACAACAATCAGGGGAAGACCATGTGGCTCAAGCTGGTCATCGTGATCTTGCTGGCGCTGATACTGATCAGCCTGTTCAGCGGTTTGTTCTTTTTGATGAAAGACACTGATGGGCGCGGCCGGCTGGTAACGGCATTGAGCGTGCGTATCGGCCTGACAGTGCTGCTGATGGCGCTGATTGCCTGGGGCTTCTGGGCGGGCCAGCTGACCTGGCACACGCCCTGGTTGCATTGACTTGGCAGGCATCATGGGTACCGCTCAGAAGATGTAGACGAAGATAAACAGCCCAACCCAGACCACGTCCACGAAGTGCCAGTACCAGCTGGCGGCTTCAAAACCGAAGTGCTGCTGCGGGGTGAAATGGCCCTTGGCGATGCGGATCAGCATGATGGCCAGAATCAGCGTGCCCATGGTGACGTGGGCGCCGTGGAAGCCGGTCAGCATGAAGAAGGTGGCGCCATAGATGCCCGAGTTCAACGTCAGCCCCAGGTCGTGATAGGCGTGCTGGTATTCCAGTGCCTGCAGCACCAGAAAGACCGTGCCCAGCGCGACGGTCAGGCCCAACCAGGCCTTGGTAGCGCCGCGATTGTCTTTGCGCAGGGCGTGGTGGGCAAAGGTGACGGTCACGCTGGAGGAGATCAGCAGCAGGGTGTTGATCAGCGGCAGTTGCCAGGCGCTGATCACCTCGCTGGGACCGGGAAAGGTTTTGGGGTCCGGGTTGATCATCAGCGGCCATTGATAAGTGAAATCCGGCCAGAGCATGTTGGCCAGGCCCTTGTCGCCCTCACCACCGAGCCACGGGCCGGCAAAGGTACGCACGTAGAACAGGGCGCCGAAGAAGGCGGCAAAGAACATCACTTCCGAGAAGATGAACCAGCCCATGCCCATGCGGAAGGAGCGGTCCATCTGCGGGCTGTAGAGGCCCTCGCGGCTTTCCTTCACCACATTGCTGAACCAGCCGAACATCATCCAGGCGGTCAAGAGTGCACCGGCAAAGAACAGCCAGCGGCCCAGGCTGCTGCCGGCTCCGGCGCTGTCGCCGTTCATCATGCTGCCGCCGCCAAACACCAGCAGCAGCAGCGCTATCGAGGCAATGATCGGCCACTTGCTTTGGGCCGGCACATAGTAGGTCTGATGATTGGCCATCTGTTGTTCTCCTTGTACGGCAATCGTGCTCAGTGGGCCTGCGCCTGGGCGGCGGCCAGCTTGTCAGGCATTCGCTCCGATACATCAAACAGGGTGTAGGCCAGGGTCAGGTGCTTGACCTGTGCCGGCACCGCCGGATCAACAATGAAACGCACCGGCATCTCGACGCTTTCCCCCGGTTGCAGCACCTGCTGGGTAAAGCAGAAACACTCGGTCTTGTGGAAGTAGGCTGCGGCAATCGATGGTGAAACGCTGGGAATGGCCTGTGCCACCATCGGCCGGTCAGTCGGGTTATGCGCCAGAAACAGCATCTCGCGCGTTTCGCCCGGATGCAGGCTGAGCTGTTCGGCCTCGGGGCCAAAGTCCCAGCTCATGCCTTCGGCCCGGGTGGCGACAAACTGCACCCGCAGAGTGCGGCTGCTGTCGATCTGTTCGACTTCCTGCTGGTAGGCGGTGCCGCTGGTCTTGCCGTTGATGCCCAGCGCATCGCACATCACGTCATACAGCGGCACCATCAGGAACCCGAAGCCGAACATGCCGAATACCGTCAGTACCAGTTTGCCGACCAGGCGGCGATTGGACTGTGTCTCGCTCATTGCCGCGACCTCCGTTCACTTCACCTCGGGGGGCGTCGAGAAGGTGTGGTATGGCGCGGGTGAGGGTACGGTCCACTCCAGCCCCTCTGCACCTTCCCAGGGGTTGGCGGCCGCCTTCGTTCCGCCCTTGATGCACTTGATGACGATGAACAGGAACAGCAACTGGGTCACCCCGAACATGAAGGCGCCAACCGAGGAGATCATGTTGAAGTTGGCGAACATCACGTTGTAGTCGGGAATGCGCCGCGGCATGCCAGCCAGCCCGACAAAGTGCATCGGGAAGAACGCCAGGTTCATGCCGATGAAGCTCATCCAGAAGTGGGTCTTGGCCAGTGTTTCGTCGTACATGTGGCCGGTCCACTTGGGCAGCCAGTAGTAGGCCGAGGCGAAGATGCCGAAGATGGCGCCGGGCACCAGCACATAGTGGAAGTGCGCGACCACAAAATAGGTGTCGTGATACTGGAAGTCGGCCGGTGCAATCGCCAGCATCAGGCCGGAAAAGCCGCCGATGGTGAACAGAATCACAAAGGCCACGGCGAACAGCATCGGCGCCTCGAAGGTCAGCGCACCGCGAAACATGGTGCTGACCCAGTTGAACACCTTCACCCCGGTCGGTACGGCGATCAGCATGGTGGCGTACATGAAGAACAGCTCACCGGTAATCGGAATGCCGACGGTAAACATGTGGTGCGCCCAGACGATGAACGACAGAAAGGCGATGGCGGCGGTGGCGTAGACCATCGAGGTGTAGCCGAACAGCGGCTTGCGGCTGAAGGCCGGAATGATCTGGCTGACCGCACCGAACGCCGGCAGGATCATGATGTAGACCTCGGGGTGACCGAAGAACCAGAAAATGTGCTGGAACATCACCGGATCACCGCCGCCGGCGGCATTGAAGAAGCTGGTGCCGAAGTGGATGTCCATCAGCATCATGGTCACCACGCCGGCCAGCACCGGCATCACCGCGATCAGCAGGAAAGCGGTAATCAGCCAGGTCCAGACGAACAGCGGCATCTTCATCAGCGTCATGCCGGGGGCGCGCAGGTTGAGGATGGTGGCGATGATGTTGATCGCGCCCATGATCGAACTGATGCCCGCCAGGTGAATGGCGAAGATGAAGAAGGTGACGCTGGGCGGCGCGTAGGTCGTCGACAGCGGTGCGTAGAAGGTCCAGCCGAAGTTCGGGCCGCCTCCCTCCATGAACAGTGTCGACACCAGCAGCCCGAAGGCCATCGGCAGCAGCCAGAAGCTGAAGTTGTTCATCCGTGGCAGCGCCATGTCCGGGGCGCCGATCATCAGCGGAATCATCCAGTTGGCCAGGCCGACAAAGGCCGGCATAACCGCCCCGAACACCATGATCAGGCCGTGGGTGGTGGTCATCTGGTTGAAAAATTCCGGTTGCACCAGTTGCAGGCCCGGCTGAAACAGCTCGGCACGGATGACCATGGCCATCGAGCCGCCGAGCAGGAACATGGCAAAGCTGAACCACAGGTACATCGAGCCGATGTCCTTGTGGTTGGTGGTGAGCACCCAGCGCATCAGGCCCTTGGCCGGACCGTGGGCATGGTCGTGGTGATGGGTATCGATCACAGCGCTCATGACAGGTCTCCTATTGGCCTTCTTTGGCGTTCAGCACGTCGACGGGCGCCAGCATTTCGCCGGTGTCGTTGCCCCATGCGTTACGCTCGAAGGTGATCACGGCCGCCACATCGACTTCCGACAGTTGCTTGCCGAACGCCGCCATCGCGGTACCCGGTACGCCGTTGAGGACGATATCCAGGTGCTGGGCCATATCTTCGGTGACAATGGCGCTGCCCTTGAGCGCCGGGAACATCGGCGGCAGGCCCTCGCCGGTGGGCTGGTGACAGGAGGCGCAGGCGGAGGCATAGACCTTTTCCCCACGCTCGACCAGCTCTTCCAGGGTCCAGTCCTTCTCGCGCAGCTCTGCTTCCTTGGCGGCGGCCTCTTTTTGCTCGGCCATCCAGGCGTCGTATTCATCCTGGGGTAGCACTTCGACCACCACGGGCATGAAGCCGTGGTCCTTGCCGCACAGTTCGGTACATTGGCCGCGGTAGATGCCGGGCTCTTCTACGCGGGTCCAGGCTTCGTTGATAAAGCCGGGGATGGCGTCTTTCTTGACCGCAAAGTCGGGTACCCACCAGGAGTGGATGACGTCGGCGGCGGTGACCAGGAAGCGGACCTTCTTGCCGACCGGAATGACCAGCGGGTTGTCCACTTCGAGCAGGTAATTGGGGTTCTTGTCGCTGACGTTGCCGATCTCGTCGCGTGGCGTGGACATGCTGCTGAAGAAGCTCACGCCTTCGCCGACGTACTGGTACTGCCAGCGCCATTGATAGCCGGTTACCAGAATGTCGATGTCCGCCTCGTCGGCGTCGTAGATATCGATCAGTGTTTTGGTGGCCGGAATGGCCATGACGATGAGAATCGCCAGCGGGATCACCGTCCAGAGGATCTCCACACCCAGGTGTTCGTGGAAGGTCGCCGGTTTGCTGTCCTCGGATTTGCGATGCATCAGCATCGACCAGAACATCACACCAAATACCACGATGCCGATGACCACGCAGATCCAGAAGATGGTCATGTGCAGATCGAACACGGATTGACTGACTTCGGTGACGCCCCGGCGCATGTTGACGCCCCACTCGGCACTCGCTTGGGCGCCGAGCACAGACAGGGACAGTCCAACCGGCCAGGTGATTGCTGCTCGCAACATTCCCGGTCCCCCTTTATTGTTTTTATCGCTACCGGTGCACGGAACGAAGGGGTATCACACTGCGCAGACACCCAGGCAGACTGCTGCAAATGTGGCGCTACTACGACGCCAGATTCCTCAGCAACCCGCTTACCGCAGGACATACAGCGCGTTGTTCGCGGCGTTTCATCCCCCGGCCAGCACTTCCCCCACAGGCCACCAGTCATCTGGAGTATAGACGGGGGTCATCGGCGCGCAATGTTGCGGCGGATAATTGTTGGCGGGACCGTCGGGTGGGCTTATTACAATTTGATCTCATGCCTCGTGGTGAGGCACTTTGACGCACTAGCACTCCTCTGCTAGGTTTTTCGCTTTACAATAATGTCAAAGTGATGCTGCTCGCTGGCAGCCTCCGTTTGCCGTTGTGGAGCTAGAGTATGAACATCGCTGGGCTGAAACACCGTATTGCCGAAGCAACGGCACAGAGTGATTCGCGTGAGGGAATGCAGGCCTGGTTGCAGACCCGGATCGCGGATCTACACCCCTCCATTCGCCTGCAGGAGGACCCGGTCGGGGCACTGCAGCGCTTTGCCACCGCTTACATCGAACAGGTGCCGGAGGTGCTGGAAGCCGCCGCAGCGGTGGCCGAGTCAGCTCAATTGAAGCCGCGCATGCTGCCGGTCCTCAAGGTGGCCGAGGCGTTCTTTTTGCAGCCGCCAGACTTGCCGGCCGAACATCGCGGGCTGGTAACGCTGCTGGATGAGGCCTACTTGGCCCATCGTTTGGTGGAAGACGTGAACGATCGCTACGTCGCCCACGGCGGCGAGTCGCTGATTCCGATGGACACCACCCGTGCCAACCTGATCGTGCATCATCTGCTGGGCGAGTCCTTTGCCAATCGGTTGGATGCGGCGGTCGAGGAGGCGGTCTCGGGGCTGTTGCCCGAGGACCTGTTTCAGTCCGCTGAATTTCAGGCCTACCGGGCGCAGCTGGATCCGGCCGAGGTACAGCGCCTGTGGGCGCAGTGGCCGTGTATGTCACAGCAACTGGGTGTGGATATCGAACTACGCAGCGTTGCCTGAGCAAGCAACGCTGCGTTGCGCTTCAATCTTTCTTTTTCAGACGCGGATTGGGGAAGAACTGCACCGTCTGGCTGGTGGGTTTGCTTGGTGCCTTGCGCACTTCGTTGACCCGGGTACCCAGCTCCTTGGGTACCGAGTTGCCGCGGGCATCCAGCGTATCGGTGTAACCGCACTGCACGCATTCGCGGTGCGGCACGCCGTCTTCTTCGTACATCTTGATGGTGTCCATCGCGCTGCACGCCGGGCAGACCGCGCCGGCGATAAAGCGCTTCACCGGGCCGTTGGTCATGCCGCTTCCCCGCTCAGGCCGCTGTGACGCAGCAGTGGATCAATCGATGGCTCGCGACCACGGAAGGCGACGAACAGCGCCATCGGCGCCTCGCTGCCGCCGCGGGCAAGAATGTTGTCGCGGAAGGCGCGGCCGGTTTCGGCGTTCAGCACACCCTCTTCCTCAAAGCGCGAGAAGGCATCGGCCGACAGCACTTCGGCCCACTTGTAGCTGTAATAACCCGCAGCGTAGCCGCCGGCGAAGATGTGGCTGAAGCCGTTCTGGAAGCGGTTGAAGGACGGCACCTTGATGACCGCGATTTCCTCGCGCACTTGATCCAGCACCTGTTGCGCGCTCAGCTCGGGGTGCTTGCGCACGTGCAGTTCGAAGTCGAACAGCGAGAACTCGATCTGGCGCAGCATGCCCAGACCGGACTGGAAGTTCTTGGCCGCCAGCATCTTGTCCAGCAGGTCCTGCGGCAGCGGCTCGCCACTTTCATAGTGGCTGGAGATCAGCGCCAGGCCTTCCGGCTCCCAGCACCAGTTTTCCATGAACTGGCTGGGCAGCTCGACCGCGTCCCAGGCCACGCCGTTAATGCCGCTGGCAGAGGCGTAGTTCACCCGGGTCAGCAGGTGGTGCAGACCGTGGCCGAACTCGTGGAACAGGGTGGTGACCTCGTCGTGGGTCAGCAATGCCGGCTTGCCGCCAACCGCCGGGGTGAAGTTGCAGACCAGATAGGCAATCGGGCGCTGCAGCGCGCCGTCGGGCAGCAGCCGGCGGTCGCGGCAGCCGTCCATCCAGGCGCCGCCGCGCTTGTTGGCGCGGGCATACAGATCGAGGAAGAAGCGGCCGATGACTTCGCCTTGCTCAATCACCTCGAACAGGCGTGCGTCCTTGTGCCAGCGCTCGAACTCGGCGACTTCGCGCAACTCGATGCCATACAGTTTCTGGACGATGCCGAACATGCCGTTGATCACGGTATCGATCGGGAAGTAGGGGCGCAGCATTTCCTGCGAGATGGCGTAACGCTGCTGACGCAGTTGCTCGCTGTAGAAGCCAACGTCCCAGGGCTGCAGGTCGTCGCAGCCCTGTTCTGCGGCAAAAGCCTTCAGAGCGGCCAGATCCTGTTTCGCGAACGGCTTGCTGCGCTCGCCCAGGTCACGCAAAAAGCCCAGTACCTGATCGGTGCTTTCGGCCATCTTGGTCGCCAGCGACAGTTCGGCGTAGTTGGCAAAGCCCAGCAGCTCGGCCAGCTCCTGACGCAGCAGCAGAATCTCGTCGATGATCGGGCCGTTGTCGAACTGACCGGCGTTCGGGCCTTGATCGGAGGCGCGGGTGCAGAAGGCGGTATAGACCTCCTGACGCAGGGCGCGGTCGGTGGCGTAGGTCATGACCGGGAAGTAGCTGGGGAATTCCAGTGTGATCAGCCAGCCGTCCAGCTCGCGGGCCGCGGCGGCCTGTTTGGCCTGGGCCAGTGCGGACTCGGGCAGGCCGTCCAGCTGGGCCGCGTCGGTGATGTGCTTGGTCCAGGCCTGGGTGGCGTCGAGTACCTGGTTGGAGAAGCTGCTCTGCAGCTCGGACAGACGCATTTGCAGCTCGCCGTAGCGCTTTTGCTGCTCCGGTGGCAGGGCAATGCCGGACAGTTTGAAGTCGCGCAGGGCATGCTCAAGGATGGTTTGCTGGGCTTGGTCCAGTGTGGCGAACTCGTCGCTGGCGGCGAGCTGCTGGTAGGCCTCAAACAGCGCCTGATTCTGGCCCATATCGGTGTAGTACTGGCTCAGCAGCGGCAGGCAGCTTTCATAGGCTTCGCGCAGCTCGGGGCTGTTCATCACCGCATTCAGGTGGCTGACTGGCGACCAGGCACGGCCAAGGCGTTCGCCCATGTCATCCTGCGGCTCGATCAGGTTGGCCCAGGTCCATTGCGCTGGCGGGTTGGCCAGCAGGGCATCGAGCTGCGCGCGGTTGTCGGCCAGAATCTGCTCGACGGCCGGTTTGACATGTTCGGCACGGATCTCGGCAAAGGGTGGCAGATCGTAGGGTTGCAGCAGCGGATTGGGCATGGCGGGTATCCTGATTCGATCGATGACTTACAATGCGTCCATGGTAATCAACTCGGGCGCGCTTGGCATCGTGACTTCGTTAGAAGTTCTCAATGACGGCGATAGCCGCAAAATTCAAGGGTGAGGTAATGAACGTACGTGGATTCAGGGACTGGCAGCCGGTGCTGGGTGACCGGGTGTTTGTTGACCCCTCGGCCGTGGTACTGGGCGATGTAGAGCTGGGTGACGACTGCTCGGTGTGGCCCGGCGCGATCATTCGCGGCGACATGCACCGTATCCGCATCGGCGACCGCACCAGCGTGCAGGATGGCAGCGTGCTGCATATTACCCACGCGGGCCCGTTCAACCCGGACGGTTATCCGCTGACCATCGGCGATGACGTGACCATTGGTCACAAGGTGCTGCTGCATGGCTGCAGCATCGGCAGCCGGGTGCTGGTCGGTATGGGCAGCATTGTCATGGATGGCGCGGTGGTCGAGGACGAGGTGATCATCGGTGCCGGCTCGTTGGTGCCGGCCAACCGCACGCTGGAAAGCGGCTATCTGTATATGGGTAGCCCGGCCAAACAGGTGCGTGCGCTGACCGACAAGGAGCGTGAGTTCTTTACCTACTCGGCGGCCAACTATGTGCGCCTGAAGGACCAGCATCTGCTGGAGAACTACGCGGACTAGCTGACGGCGACTATACTCCGCCGTCAGCGGGTGCGAGCAAGGAGAGGCAAACGACGTGAACGGGAAGTTCCCAATGGACGAGGCGGCGGGTAACGGTCTGGGCGAACAGGCGCGCCGGTCGTTGTTGCAGCTGATCTTCGTGTCCACCGGCGTCCTGCTCTGGGGCTTCGCCTGGCTGCAGTTCGACAACAACAATGCCCTGCTGGCGAGCCTGGAAATCGCCGTGGGGGCGCTGCTGGTCTGGGCCGCCTGGCATATGCGTCAGGTACGTTGGTTGACGCCCTGGATTTACGCTTACCTGCTGCCCACCTTCTGCTTCCAGATATACATCATGCTGATGCCGGCCGCCTCCATGACGGCCTTTGTCTGGATCTACATGGTGCCGATGCTGGCGTACCTGTTGCTGGGGCGCAAAGCCGGCCTGCTGCTGTCGTTACCCTTCATGTTGCTGGCGGTAGTGCTGTACGTGATCCGCTATGCCGATCTGCAGACAGCGCACGGGCTGATCGATCTGGGCAACGCGGTGATCTGCGGCTTGATGATCCTGTTGTTTGTGCACTTTTACGAAGTGCGCCGAGCCAACGCCCAGCAGACGCTGGAGCGGCTGGCGGAAACCGATGCGCTCACCGGGGTCTACAATCGAGGACGCTTCCAGCAATTATTCGAACAGTGCATTGAGCAGGGGCAGCGCAGTGGCGACGGTTTTGCCCTGGTGTTGCTGGATGTCGATCACTTCAAGCAGGTCAACGATGGCTGGGGGCATGAAGTCGGCGATCGTGCCCTGCGCCACCTGTGCAAAGTGCTGCAGCGCCGCCTGCGCAAGACCGATGTGATCGGACGGCTGGGCGGTGAGGAGTTTGGTCTGTTGTTGCGCAGCACCGATGCGCAGGCTGCCGAACAGCTGGTGCAGACTCTCTGCAGTCAGTTGCAGCAGACGCCGCTGACCTGGGGCGACAAACAGGAGCTGCGCATTACCGCGACCTTTGGCGTGGCGCATTGGCCGAGCGATGCGCTGGACGCCGAGAGCCTGTATCGTCGTGCCGACCAGCGTCTGTACCGGGGCAAGGCCTATGGCCGCAACCGGGTGATCAGCCAGGGTGGCCCATTGCAGATCAGCGAGCTTGGCTGAGCGCGTTTCGGCCTGCGGATTGGCGTCCGATCAAGTGCGTGAATAGTAGGTCGGTTCGCGCGGGTCGCTGGCGATGTTCGTTTATGATCCGGGAGTTCGCGGAGTTTTCCGCTCATTCATCCATTCAAACGAGAGGCATCCGATGTCTGCTTATAGCAACCGTAAAGTCGTGCTCAACAAGCGCCCGCAGGGTGAAATCCAGGATGGCGATCTGGTTCTCAAAGAAGAGCCGGTACGTGATCTGAAAGACGGTGAAGTCCTGATCAAGACCCTGTGGCTGTCGCTGGACCCCTACATGCGTCCGCGCATGAACGACAGCAAGGGCTACATGGATCCGATCGAAATCGGTGCGCCGATTGTCGGCGAGAGCGTTGGTCGCGTTGTTGAGTCCAAGTCCGACAACTACCAGGTCGGTGATGTGGTTACCGTGTACTCCGGCTGGCAGGAGTACTGCATCATCCCGGGCAACGCCGAGATGGTCTACAAGATCAAGGACCAGGGCGTGCCGCTGCAGACCTATCTGGGTGTGGCCGGCATGCCGGGCCGCACCGGCTATTGCGGCCTGATGTACGTCGGCAAGCCCAAGTCGGGCGAGACCGTCGTTGTGGCTGCCGCGTCCGGCCCGGTCGGCACCGTGGTGGGCCAGACTGCCAAGCAGGAAGGTTGTCGCGTGGTCGGTATCGCCGGTGGCCCGGAAAAGTGCCGTTATGTGGTCGAGGAGCTGGGTTTTGATGCCTGCATCGATTACAAAGCCGGCAACCTAGACGCAGACCTGGCGGCAGCCTGCCCGAACGGCATTGACGTGTACTTCGAGAACGTCGGTGGCGAGGTGGCCAAGGCTGTGGCCAAGCTGATCAACCCGGGTGCCCGCGTGCCGATCTGTGGCTACGTATCGGCCTACAACGCGGAAGATCAGAGCAAGGTTGAAACCCCGTTCCACATCTTCGGCGCGCTGGATCCCAAGCCGGAGCATCGCTTCTTCCTGGTCACCGAGTGGCAGGACAAGCACCAGGAGATCACCGCGCTGCTGGCTGAGCAGGTAGCTTCCGGCAAGCTGAAGTACAGCGAGACCGTAGCCGAAGGCCTGGAGAACGCCGTTGAGGCATTCAAAGGCATGCTCAAGGGCAAGAACTTCGGCAAGCAACTGGTGCATATCGCCGACTGACCGTGAACTGCCTACCTGTTTCGGGCGCCCTGACGCGCCCGAAACAGGGCCTCGGCTGCTGTTCAGCGGTCGATCGTGACGCCCCCGCCTTTCGCCTTTCTGGCGACACATTCTGACCAGTTCGACGACTTTTGGTACAGAAACTGCATTGTTCTGCACTGTCCTGAGCCGGGCTGCCTATACCTGCTCAGTGGCTGCACTACTCTGGTGCGCAGGCTGTTTGGTCGCGCTATCAAAGTGCCAGTTTCCAAATGGAACAGGTATCACCTATGCCCATCTCGATGATCGATGTTCTGTGGTTGGTCTTGTGTGCTGGTCTGGTGTTCAACATGCAGATTGGCTTCCTCTGTCTTGAGTCGGGGCTGACCCGCAGCAAGAACGCGATCAATGTGGCCGTGAAGAACATGGCCGACCTCAGTCTTGCAGTGTTCTGCTACTGGTTGTTCGGTTTTGGGCTGATGTTCGGTGGCAGCGCGGGTGGCTGGTACGGCGAAGGGTTTGCCATGTTGCCGTTCACCGATACCTGGCATTCGGCCTTCTTTCTCTTTCAGGCGATGTTCTGCACCACGGCAGCGACCATCGTGTCCGGCGCCGCCGCCGAACGCATGCGCTTTGCTTCCTACCTGCTGGTGGCGTTGCTGATCGCCGGGCTGATCTACCCGCTGTTCGGCCATTGGGCCTGGGGTGGCGTATTCGCTGATGGCCTGGGCTGGTTGGCGGCGCGCGGTTTCGTCGATTTTGCCGGCTCCACTGTGGTCCACGGTGTTGGCGGTTGGGTGGCGCTGGCGGTGATTTTGATTCTGGGCCCGCGTCAGGGCCGCTTTGATCAGGACCGCGACGGCCGCAGCATGCCCGGCTCCAACCTGCCGCTGGCCATGCTCGGCGCGCTGATGCTGATGTTTGGCTGGTTCGGCTTCAACGGCGGCAGCACCCTGAGCTTCGATGGTCGGGTGCCGGGTATCATCGCCAATACGGTGCTGGCGGCCATCGCCGGCACCCTGGGCGGGATGGTCATGTCCTGGTGGCGCTGGCGTCTGGTGGACCCGGTCTACCCGCTCAATGGCATGATTGCCGGGATGGTGGCCATTACCGCAGGCGCCCATGTGATGGATGCGCCGGCGGCGTTTTTCGTCGGCCTGGTTGGCGCTGTGGTGATGTATCTGGCCGACCGCCTGTTGAATCATCTGCGCATCGACGATGCCGTGGGCGCGGTCCCGGTGCACCTGGCCAGTGGCATCTGGGGCACCCTGGCGGTCGCGCTGTTTGCCAATCTGCAGACGCTGGGCACGGGGCTGAGCCGCACCCAGCAACTGGTGGCGCAACTCGAGGGTGTGGTGGTGGCCGGGCTCTGGGCTTTTGGTGTCACCTGGCTGCTGCTACGCCTGATCAATCGCTTCTGGCCGATGCGGGTCACGCCCGAGGACGAGCTGGCCGGCCTGAACGTATCCGAGCACGGCGCGCGCACCGAGTTGATCGAATTGCTGGAGGCGATGGCCGCGCACCAGCGCGATGGCCGCTTTGAGCGCGATGTGCCGGTCGAACCCTTTACCGAGGTCGGCCAGATTGCTGCCCAGTACAACAAGGTAATCCATGCTCTGCGGCGGGCGGTGGGGGTCACCCAGAGCATCATCCGCGACATTCGCGACGGCGTGGTGACCTGCAACCGCGAGGGCGTGCTGGCCACCTGCAACCCGGGTGCCGAGCGTTTGTTTGGGCTACCGGCCGGGCTGCTGATTGGTCAGCCGCTGGGCCGGCTGGTGGCCGAGCGCAACTGGAGTGGCTTGCCTTTGCCGGAGGCGGGCAGCGAGACCAAACAGGAGGTGCTGTTCAGCCGTAACGAGCACGATCAGTTTGTGGCCGAGCTGACGGTCAGCCAGGGTGCGCTGGAGGATGAGCACTACACCTGTCTGATTCGCGATATCACCGAGCGGCGGCGCATCGAGCAGCAGCTGTTTCAGGAAAAGATGCTGGCGCAGGTGACCCTGGCCTCGATTGGCGATGGCGTGATTACCACCGGGCCGGACGCACGGGTGCGCTACCTTAATCCGGTCGCTGAACAGTTGACCGGCTGGACCGAGGAAGAGGCCAGCGATCGACCGCTGGATGAGATCTACTGCCTGTTTGACGAGGTTACCGGGGACAGTCTGCTGAACCCGGTCAGCGCCATGTTGCGGCGCTACCGGCAGGCGCTTAGCCGCCAGCCCGGCAGCATGTCGCAGTTGCGCCGGCGTGACGGCAGCGAAGTGTCGGTACAGGACGCGGTGGCGCCGATTCGTGATGCCGAGGGGCACATCATTGGTGCCGTGCTCACCTTTCGCGATGTGACCGCCAATCGCCGCTTGGCACGTGAGTTGTCCCATCAGGCGGCCCACGACACCCTGACCGGACTGGTCAACCGCAAGGAGTTCGAGCGCCGGGTTGCCCAGGCGCTGCAGCGCCATGAGAACAGCGCCGGGGAGCAGGTGCTCTGCTACATGGATCTGGACCAGTTCAAGATCGTCAACGACACCTGCGGCCATGCCGCCGGCGACGAACTGCTGCGGCAGCTGGCTAAACTGTTTCAGTCGCACATTCGCAGCTCCGACGTGCTGGCGCGTCTGGGCGGCGATGAATTTGGCCTGCTGCTCAGCGGCTGTACGCTGGAGGAGGCGGTGCCGATAGTCGAGGGTATTCGTACCCTGGTGGAGGAGTATCGCTTCAGCTGGGAGGGCAAGACTTTTGCCGTCGGGGTGAGCATCGGCCTGGTGCCGGTCGAATCGCAGCTGGCCAGTCTGGATGTGCTGCTCGGCGCCGCCGACAGCGCCTGTTACGCCGCCAAGGACGCGGGGCGCAACCGTATCCACCTGTACCAGGCCGATGATGCGCAGATGCAGGAGCGGCGGGGCGAGATGCAATGGGTCAACCGCCTACGCCAGGCGCTGGACGCCGACCTGCTGCGTTTGTACGTGCAACCCATCTACCCGATCAGCGAGCGCGACAGCCAGCCCGGTTATGAGGTGCTGGTACGGCTGCTGGGTAACGACGGTCAGGTGATTCCGCCTGGCGCCTTTATGCCGGCGGCCGAACGTTACGACCTGGCGTCGGCGATTGATCGCTGGGTGGTGGGCAACTTCCTGGCCTGGTTGGGCGATTACAACCGCCGCCGCAGCGGGCCGTTGGGCAATTACTCGATCAACTTATCGGCAGCGTCGCTGGGCGAGGAAGGCTTTCTCGACTTCGTACTCGAGGCGCTGGAGCGTCATCAAGTGCCCACCAGCCATGTCTGCTTTGAAATCACCGAAACCAGCGCAGTGTCCAACCTGGGCAAGGCGGTTGAGTTCATGCGCGGTTTGCGGGACATCGGCTGCCAGTTTGCGCTGGATGACTTTGGCTCGGGGTTGTCGTCCTTTGCCTACCTGAAATCGCTGCCGGTCGATTACCTGAAGATCGATGGAGTGTTCGTCAAGGACATCGCCAGCGACCCGATCGCCCGCGCCATGGTCGCCTCGATCAACACCATTGGCCACGAGATGGGACTGCAGACGGTCGCTGAGTTTGTCGAGAGCGAGGCCATTCTCGAACAGCTGCGCGAGCTGGGCGTGGATTACGCGCAGGGCTTCCATCTGGGGCGCCCGCAACCACTCAGCGAGCTGGACGGCGTGCGCATGATGCCGCGCTAACGCCCTTACGGTCTTGGCTCGGGGCGAGTCCAGAGCCAGCAGGCCACGCAGAGCAGAAACAGCGGCAGGCCGATGCGCAACCAGCTTGGCGTGGGCACCAGCCAGAGCACCAGTACGCTGCTGGTCATTACCAGGCTGGCGGCCCATTTGGCGCGCCGTGGTACCGCCCGTCGGCTGCGCCAGTCGTGGATCAGCGGGCCGTACTTGGGGTGCGCCAGCAGCCTCGCCTCAAGTGCTGGCCAGCCGCGCGCGCCAGCCCAGGCGGCCACCAGCAGAAACGGCGTGGTCGGCAGGCCCGGCACCACAACGCCGATGGCGCCCAGCGCAACACAGAGCGACGCCAGTGTACGCCACAGCCAGATCATAGTTCAGTGCGCCGTTTGGCAGGCAGGCCGTTGGCCCTTGATGCCAGCATGCTCAGGGCAGCCAGATGCGGAATTCGCCACCACCGAGCGCGCCCTGATTGCTCAGGGCAATGCGTCCGGTAACGCCGTTGCGGCGATGCAGGTGCGCGATGCGCTGACCAAAATACAGCCCCAGGCCGGTACTGCCGGTGCTCATATTGATGCCCAGGGCGTAGTCCGACTGTCCGTCGAGCATGGCTTGTGGATAGCCGTCGCCGTCGTCGCTGATGCTGATCAGTAACTGATCGTGATCCATGCGCGCAGCCAGATGGATGGCTGAGCGGGTGTAACGGATGGCGTTGTTGATGACGTTGCCGACCACGGAGCCGACCAGCTCACCATCGAAAAAGCCCATCAGCCCGTCCTCGGCGACCTCGAAGCTGCCCTGAATAGCGCGAGCGCGCAGGATGTCGTCGTGGCGCGCCAGCTGCGCCTGCAGGAAGTCGTCCAGCTCGAGGTAGCTGGGGCGCAGCGGCAGCTGGTTGACCTCCAGCTTGTACAGCCCGAGCATCTGTACCAGCATGCCGTTCAGGCGCATGGATTCGTATTCGATGACGCCGCGTTCATCGGCATTGCCGGCGGACGGTGGCAGACGCTCAAGCAGCTGCCCGTAGGACTGCATCAGCAGGCCAAGGGAGTTTTTCATGTCATGCACGGTGGAGGCGATGACGGTAGAAAAGTCCAGCTGCTCGTCGTCCCGGTGCTCGCTCACAGCGAATCGACCCGTTCCAGCAATTTGCGGTAGCGCTCGTGGCGCGGGTCGCTGGCGGGCAGGCTGCGGACCTGCGCGAGGCAGGCCCGACACTCGGTCAGCAGCGCCTCATCGGGTGTGGCGAGCAGCAGGCGTAGCAGCGATTGGGCGGTGTTGAGCGCGTAACTGATGTTGCGTGGCTGCAGTGACAGCGCTTCGCGGAATGCCTCCAGCGCGGCCGGATACTGTTGCTGTTGGTAGCAGCGCATGCCTTCGCGGTTGCGCGCTGCGGCTTCCTCGCCACCATGCAGGATACCGGGGTTGCTGGTTTGCGCCGCAATGCCGGCCATCACCGCCGGGTCATCGCCGTACATTTCGGCGCAGGTGCCGAGCAGCTGGTCAGACTGCTCAGCACAGCCCAGCTCGCGCAGTTGTTCGGCAACGGCGAGGGCGGTGTCGGCACTGAAGAAGGTCTCCAGGTTGGCCAGCTTGTCGGTGGCGCTGCGCAGCATCTGGTCTGCTTCGGCGCTCTTGCCGCTGCGGCGCAGGACGTCGGCCTGCAGCAGGTCGGCACGGGCGCCCAGGCCCTGATCGTCCTTCCAGCCTCGCGTCAGGTCTTCCAGGGTCTGGCGAATCTCCAGCTGAACGCGCGGGTTGGGCGCGGTATCGCCACTTTGTACCTTGAGGCTGTCGGCCAGGCTGAGATGGTGTTCGGGGTTGCGAAAGGCGGAGTGGCGGCCCAGGGTCACGGCCTGACGGTAGGCGCGCACGGCGCGCTCCGGGTCTTCGTTGCTGCGCGCCACGCGCCCGAGCTCGGCCTGGCGTTGCGGGTTGTTGGGCGAGATTTTTACCGCCTGTTCCAAAAATACCTGCGCCTTGAGGGTTTCGCCGCGGGCCAGCTTGACCCGAGCCAGCCCGTCAAAGGCCGCCGGCAGCATTGGGAACTGCTCGATGCCCTGCTCGTAGAGTGCTTCGGCCTGATCCAGCTGGCCGCGTTGCAGCAGGTGGTCGGCGAGTTTCATCAATGCCCAGGGCAGAGGCCGCTGGGCAAGGATGCCCTGCAGTAACTGCTCCAGCGCCTCGTGCTGCTGGAGGGCCGCCAGCGCGTTGGCCTTGTAGCGCTGGCACAGCGGTGCCAGGCGAGGATCGCGTTGCAGCAGGGCATCGCAAGCGCTGGCGACGGCGCGGTGATCGTCGCGCGCCAGCGCGTCGAGAATCGGTGCCAGCAGGCGTTTGCGCTCGACCAGCTTGTCCAGCCGCTGCTGCAGGCTGGCGCGGTTGAAGGGTTTGGTCAGATAGGCGTCGGGCTCGAACTCCAGTGCGGCCATGACCATGGCCTGGCTGCTCTCGGCAGTGACCATGATGAAGATGCAGTGGGGGCTGATCAGCTTTTCGTGGTGCAGCTCTTCGAGCACCTGCTGCCCGTTCTTGCCCTGACCGAGGTTGTAGTCGTGCAGGATGACGTCATATCGGGTTTTGCGGCAGAGGCTGAGAGCTTCCTCGCCGTTGGCGGCAATATCGATGTGCTGGGCGGCCATTTGCCCGAGCATGCCCTTGACCGATGAGCGGAAGTCGCTGAAGTCATCCACTACCAGAAAGCGCATGTTGCTGTAGACGATCATGATTGTTCTGTTTTCCGCTGGACCTGTGTGCATTCTAGACGGTTTGGAACGCCTGCCCGTTCCCGCGGCCAAGACGATGGCGCGAGTAGGCACAGTATACAGTGAAATCAAAAGGCCATTATTGATGCGATCGGCAGAACGGCAAGCGGGTTGGTCTGCGCGCCCGGCAGCCGGGCGAGCGCAGTGGCATCAGCCCCTTAGCGACGACGCGCGATGGCGTCGGACTCTATCACATGCTGTCCGACCGGAGCGATAAGCGCGGCCTGCAGCATGGCGGCGGCGACATCGGTGGCTTTGACCGCGCGCAGGCGCTTGGGAATCAGCGGCTTGAAGGTGCGCGATACCAGCAGCCCGACCAGCTCACCCGGCCGGTCTTCGGGGCGGGCGCCATCGAGCAGCGACGGGCGCAGCAGGCTGAGCGAGCGAAAGTCCATGGCGGCCAGATCCTGCTCTACCTCACCTTTGACGCGCAGATAGAACGAGCCCGAGCGTGGGCTGGCGCCCAGCGAGGAGTTGAGTACGAAGGTGCGGGTGCCGGCGTGCCGCGCCAGCCGGGCGCAGGTGCTGACATAGCCCCGGTCCACTGCGCGGAAGGCCTCGCGCGAGCCGGCGTGTTTGCGGGTGGTGCCCAGGGCGCAGAGCGCTGCATCGCAACGCCACCAGTCGGCGTCCTCGGGCAGGTTGTCGAAGTCGACTTGCGGGTTATCCAGGTGGGCGTAGTGATTCACCGCTGTGGGCAGTGGGCGCCGCGTGGGGGCGACCACCCGGCTGACCTGCGGATCAGCCAGTGCCTGGCGCAGAATTTCCATGCCTACCAGCCCGCTGCCGCCGAGCACCAGCAGGGTCTTGCCTGTGTTGTTGTTGTGCATGTTGTCACTCCGATCCGTGGGGGTTGCGGGGCTGGGCATGTGCCTTTGTGCCGCGGCGCATACTCAGTTAAGCGCTCTGGGACGCCGTTGGCGAGTCGCTGAAAAATATCGCAACAGCTTGCCGTGGAGTGATCGCCTGCAAATCGTGGTCCAAGCAGACAACGCGCAGACGCCGAGGTGTCTGCGTTCTGTCTGCATAAGGAGTCTTGAATGAACACCCAAGGGTTGCTCGATCAGTTGTTGAAGTCCGCCAGTGGTGCACTGTCTGGTAGCAGCAGCACCAATAAGAGCCAAAGTACTGGCGGAGGGAGCCAGCTGGGCAGTCTGTTATCCGGCGCGGGTGGCGGCGCGCTGGCGGCGGGTGCCGTGGGTCTGCTGCTGGGCAACAAGAAGGCGCGCAAGATGGGCGGCAAGGCGGTGAAGTACGGCGGTATGGCCGCGCTTGGAGTGGTCGCCTTCAAGGCCTGGCAGCAATGGCAGAAGAACAGCGCCAGCGCGCCGCAGGGAGAGCCTCAGACGGTAGACCGCCTGCCCGCACCGCAACAGCAACAGCACAGTCACGCCATCCTGCGCGCGTTGATCGGCGCAGCCAAGGCCGACGGGCATATCGATGACCGCGAGCGGGAGCTGATCGATGCCGAGGTGGCGAAGCTGACCAACGATCCGCAGACCCTGCAGTGGTTTGATGCCGAGCTACGCAAACCGCTGGACCCGGCCGAGGTCGCCAGCGCGGCGCAAACGCCGGAGATGGCGGCGGAGATGTATCTGGCCAGCCTGCTGGTGGTGGATGAGCAGAGCTTTATGGAGAAGGCCTACCTGCAGGAGCTGTCCAGCCAGCTGAAGCTCGATCCGCAGTTGCTGACTGAGCTGGATAATCAGGCTCGGCAGGCCTGAAGCACGGCTGCCGGAGCCTCGTGCGACGGTCAATGGCTGTGACCGACATGCGAGTCCTCCTCCGGTGGCTGCACGCTGCCGCTGGTGCCCAGTTGCTGGATGATGCCGCAGGCGTCCATCGGGTGCGGCGCCTGGCACTGGCGGCGTAGTTCGACCAGCTGCTGCTGCAGGTGGGTCAGGGCGGCGATGCGCTGGCCAACGTGCTCGATATGTTCATCGATCAACCCGTTGACGCTGCCGCAGGTTGCCTCGGGTTGCTCGCGCAGACTGAGCAACTGGCGGATTTCCTCCAGGGTCATGTCCAGTAGCCGACAGTTGCGGATAAACACCAGGCGTTCCAGGTGAGCTTCACTGTACTGGCGATAGTTGCCGGCGCTGCGTCTGGGCGCCGGCAACAGGCCCTCGCGTTCGTAGTAACGAATCGTCTCCACTGCACAGTCGGTGCGTGCTGCCAGCTCTCCGATTTTCATCTGTGTTCTCCCGTAGCTTGACTCTATAGTGGCTACAGGGTTTTTACTTGGCAACAGACCTTAGGGAAGCACTGATCAATTCCACACGCACTCTGCGAGTGCTCAAGCGTGTAGATGCAAGGCGCGATGTGTAGCCAATAGTGGTTCCATTGGCAAGCAGCGCAACGCAGTCAGATGCTTGCTTGAGGGCTCGCCCTGCGGGGCGCTCAGGCCGGGCCGCACTCTGCGTTGTGATTTCTCGACAGGTCCCGACATGCCTTCGAAACCACGCCTTGATTGCAGCCCAGCCTGATGCGGCCCAGCCTGAACGCCAGAGGACATGTGGAATTAATCAGTGTTTCCCTTGAGAGAACAGCCATGCCTGCCGATCGATCCTGCCACGCCGAACACAGCTGCTGCGCCGCTGCCAGCGCAGCGCCAACCGCCGACCTGCAGCCCCATGAGGGCAGTGTGCTCAGTCGTATTCGTATCCTGCAGATGGACTGTCCGACCGAGGAGCGCCTGCTGCGTGATCGACTGGAGCGGCGCCCGGAGGTGCTGGAGCTGCACTTCAACCTGCTGCAGCGGGTCATGACTGTACGCCATTCGCCGCAAGGCTTGGACGCTGTGCTGGCGGCCATCGACAGCCTGGGCTTTACCCCGCAGCTGCTCGGTGATGAGCCGGCGCCTGCCGCGCCCATGCGCCCCTGGTGGCCGCTGGCCGTAGCCGGCGTGCTGGCACTGGGCGCTGAGGTCAGCCACTGGCTGGACCAGCCCGGCTGGATCAGCGCCTTGCTGGCGTTGGCAGCCATTGCGCTGGGTGGGTTGGACACCTACCGCAAGGGCTGGGTGGCGGTGCGCCAGCGGACCTTGAATATCAACGCGCTGATGAGCATCGCGGTGACGGGGGCGGTGCTGATTGGTCAGTGGCCCGAGGCGGCCATGGTGATGGTGTTGTTCAGTCTGGCCGAACTGATTGAGGCGCGTTCTTTGGCGCGCGCCCGCGATGCCATCGGGGGCCTGCTGACGCTGGCGCCGGAGCAGGCTAGCGTGCGCCAGGCTGACGGCAGCTGGGTATTGCAGCCGGTCGGCGAGGTGCCGCTTGGCGCCGAGGTGCGGGTGGGCCCCGGCGAGCGCATCGCGCTGGATGGAGAGGTGCTGGAGGGGCGCTCCAGCGTTGACCAGGCGCCGATCACCGGGGAGAGCATGCCGGTCGACAAGCAGCCGGGCACGACCCTCTACGCCGGTACTATCAACCAGTACGGCAGTCTGGTTTACCGCACCACGGCGCTGGCCGGCGGCACCACCCTGGCACGCATTATCCTGGCGGTGGAGCAGGCCCAGGCGCAGCGCGCGCCGACCCAGCGACTGGTCGATCGCTTTGCGGCGCGCTACACCCCGGCCGTCTGTCTGCTTGCCCTGCTGGTGGCAGTGCTGCCGCCGCTGCTGCTCGATGGCCAGTGGCTGGACTGGGTCTACCGCGCGCTGGTGCTGCTGGTGGTGGCCTGCCCCTGCGCGTTGGTTATCTCGACCCCGGTGACCATCGTCAGTGCGCTGGCGGCCGGTGCCCGGCGCGGCATGCTGATCAAGGGCGGGGCTTACCTGGAGCTGGGCGGCAAGCTGGATCTGGTCGCCCTCGACAAGACCGGCACCCTAACTGAAGGGCGTCCGCAGCAGACCGACTTTGAGCTGCTGGCCGGGGACTCGCCCGAGCAGGTCCAGCAGCTGGCTACCAGTCTGGCGGCGCGTTCTGACCACCCGGTCTCGCGCGCGCTGGCCAACGCCTGTGAGCTGCCCCGGCAGGAGGTGACGGACTTTGCCGCGCAGCCCGGTCAGGGCGTTAGCGGGGTGATTGCTGGCCAGCACTATTATCTGGGCAACAGCCGTTTGCTGAAGCAACTGGCTCTGCGTGACGATGCGCTGGACTGGCGGGTGCAGCTGTTGCAGCGTGAAGGCAAGTCGGTGGTGCTGCTGTGTACCGACGAGCAGGTGCTGGCGCTGTTTGCCGTGGCCGATACGCTCAAGGCCGGTAGCCGCGATGCGGTGCGCGAGCTGCATGCGCTGGGCGTCGAAACCCTGATGCTCAGTGGCGACAATGCGCCAACGGTGCAGGCCATGGCGACCCAGGTGGGTATTGAACAGGCGCGGGGCAACCTGCTGCCCGAGGACAAGCTGGCGGCGGTGCGCGCCGAACGTGAGCGCGGCCGCTGTGTGGCCATGGTCGGCGACGGTATCAACGATACGCCGGCTCTGGCTGCGGCCGACATGGGCTTTGCCATGGCAGCAGCCGGGACCGACACGGCGATCGAGACCGCCGATGTGGCGCTGATGGATGATGATCTTCGCAAGCTGCCGGCGTTCATACGGCTGTCGCGGCAGACCGTGCGTGTGCTTCATCAGAACATCTGGCTGGCGCTGGGCTGCAAGGCGGTGTTTCTGGCGCTGACGGTGGCCGGCACCGCGACACTGTGGATGGCGGTGTTTGCGGACTTGGGCGTCAGCCTGCTGGTGGTGGCAAACGGTTTGCGGATGCTGCGCACCGCCCAGGGGTGACGCGAAAGCGACACACAATTTTCACTGGACGAAGGGCGTTTTCTGCAACAGACTGTTGTGACTGAATGCTGCCACGCGTCCATGAGCATCTGGAACGGGGCAGTGCTTCGCTAATAAAAACAACATCTGCGTGCCACACCGATGGCATGCAAGGAGCACATCATGACCCGCCGCTACTCAGTGTGGCTGTTGCCCGGCGCCCTTGCCGTTGTTCTCTGTGCCGCCAGTCTGCTGGCATCGGCCCAATCCGAGCTGGCCGTGCAAACCATTGCCGGTATTCCGGTCGCCCCCTTTGCCGATATCTTCAATCGTTTCTGACCCGGTGCCCGCGGCCAGCAGGACGCTGCGACCTTTGGTCGCGTAACCGCGCCAGGTTTCAGTGCTGCTAAACTGCGTGCCATGACGCTGAGTCCTACCCGCCGCTCCTTCACTGCCTGGCTGCTCTATGCCAGCCTGTTGCTCAATGTGCCGACCTGTGGTCTGGCGCACGGGCAGCTGTTGGGGCTGGATCTGAGTGGCGCAGGCATCGTGTTCTGCTCCATGAGCAGCGGCATGATCAGCCTCGGCGACGACGACGCCTCCGGCGCCGGCATGCTGGCGGTCAAGTGTCCGGTGTGCGCCGTGGTGCTGGGCATGGGGCTGTTGTTTGCGCTGGCCTGGCTCGGCTTGCTGCGCCGCCCGCAACGCCTGCGCCCACCGGCGCGCAGCTATCCTCCCCATCCCCGTTATCTCTGGCCGTCTGCCAACCCCCGCGCCTCGCCGGCGTTCTGACCTGTACCGCGTTTTCCATTCGCAGCGCTGCCTGACCGCCACGGTCGGTTGCGCGCGCGAGCCTGTGTACCTGTCAGGAATGACCTTGCATGAAATCGACTTACCCGCTGTACGTTGGCGCACTGCTGTGTGCGCCTTTTACCCTGGCTGCCGCCGAGCAGGCCACGGAACTGCCGACCCTGCTGATTACCGGTCAGCAAGACCATAACAATGCGCTGCAACTGGATACCCCTGCCGAGTCAGGCTCGCGCCTGGGGCTGACGCCGCGGGAAACGCCCGCCTCGGTCAGCGTGGTTGGCCGCGAGCAGATCGAACAGCGTGATGCGCTGGATACCCAGGACATTCTCTCCGGCGTGCCGGGTGTCACCGCTGCATCGCCGCCCGGCCAGGCCGGTTTTGTGTCCTGGCGCGGATTTACCGGCGCGCAGGTGACGCAGATGTTCAACGGCATCACTGTGCAGTACGACAGCATTGCCGCCCGCCCGGTCGACAGCTGGATCTTTGACCGCGTTGAGGCCATCGGCGGCGCTTCCAGCTTTCTCAATGGCGCCGGCGGGGTTGGCGGCTCGATCAACTACATCACCAAACTGCCCGACCCGAGCGAGTCGTTTCGCGAGGCGCGCATCCGCTATGGCAGCTTTGACAGCCGTGAGCTGGCGCTGGGCGTCAATCAACTGCTGACCGAGGGGCCGGTACGCAATACCCTGCGGCTGGATATCAGCCAGACCGACAGCAACGGTTGGGCTGACCGCGAAGAGCGCAGCGCCTTTACCGGCGCGCTGTCGCTGCGCACCGATTTCAACGAACGGCTGTCGCATACCCTGGCGCTGGAGTATCAGAACGAGCAGGTGGACAGCCCCTACTGGGGCACTCCGGCGCTGCAGCCGCTGGGTGGCGAGATGAAGATCGATGACAGCCGCCGCTTCGAGAACTACAACGTCGAGGACGGGCGTTACGAGCAGCGGGTGCGCTGGCTGCGCTCGATCACCGAGTATCAGCTCAGCGACCAGACCCGCCTGCGCAATACCTACTATCACTACAACACCCAGCGCGATTACCGCAATCTGGAGCGCTACACCTATACCGCCGACAACAGCCAGATCAGCCGCTCGGCTGCGCTGCTGCAGCGTCACGATCAGGAGCTGAACGGCAACCGCGTCGACCTGCTGCATGAAGGCATGCTCTGGTCCCGGCGTAGCGACTGGTCGCTGGGGCTCGACTACAGTCACAACGTGCAGACCCGTTATCCGCGCTCGATCTCGGCGGTGTTTGATGTGGTGGACCCGGATCACTTCAATCCGGGCCAGTTCTACGACATACCCGGCATGACCCCCGGCCACGACCCGCAGCGCACCAACGAGGTCGATACCTGGGCACTGTATCTGGAAAATCGCACCGAGCTGACCGACCGGCTGGCGCTGATCAGCGCCCTGCGTCACGACTGGATCGACCTGGAGGTCACCAACCATCAGACGCCGTCGGCGACCAATCCGGCGTTCTTCAGCCAGAACTACGAGCCGACCACCGGCCGTCTGGGCCTGGTCTACCAACTCACGCCGGCAGCCAACGTCTATGTGCAGTACAGCACGGCGGCGGACCCGCCGTCCGGCATTCTCACCACCGCCAGTTTCAATCAGGTGCAGGACTTTGACCTGACCACCGGCGAGCAGTGGGAAATCGGCAGCAAGCTGGATTTCCTCGACGGACGCGGCTCGGCCACCCTGTCGCTGTATCAGCTGGAGCGTGAAGACCTTTCCACCGCCGACCCGAACAACCCGGGTCAGACCCTGCCGGTCGGCAAGCAGTCAGCCCGTGGCATCGAACTGGCAGCGGCGCTGCAGGTGACCGACAGCGTGCGCGCCGAGGGCAACATGGCCTGGGTCGATGCCGAGTACGACGAGTTTAATGCCAACGTCGGCGGCAGCGCGGTGTCCTACGCGGGCAACCGGCCGAGCAATGTGCCCAAGCGGGTCGCCAACCTCTGGCTGACCTGGGCACCGGTCACCGACTGGCTGCTGGGGCTGGATACCCGCTATGTGTCCTCGGTCTATGCCGATTCGGCCAACACCCTGTGGGTGCCGTCCTACACCCTGTTTGGGGCGCATGTGCGTTACCAGCTCAGCGCTGAGACCGAGCTGACCCTGCGTGGGCGCAACCTGACTGACGAGATATACGCCCGTCAGGCGGGCAGCAGCATGCTGTATCTCGGCGCACCGCGCAGCGTCGAGCTGAGCCTGCAGACGCGTTTCTGATGCAATCGTGCCGCCGGCCTTGCTGGCCGGCGGTCAGGAGATATCGATGAAACGTTATCTGTATTTATGGCACCGCTGGTTGGGTATTGGCCTGTGCCTGTTTATGGCCATGTGGTTTTTTTCGGGCATGGTGATGCTCTATGTCGGCTATCCCAAGCTGACCCCGCGTGAGCATCTGGCGCACCTGCCGGCGCTGCCGCTTGAGGGCTGCTGCGCTGTACCGGTGAGGACTGGCGCCGACTGGGCCGAAGGGCTGACCCTGAGCAGCATCGGCGGCGAGCCGGTGTATCTGCTGCCGCGACCAGGTCAGGCTGCGCAGGTGCTCGACGCGCGAACAGGAACGCCTGCCGGGCCGGTGGATGCGGCGCGGGCACTGGCGGCCGCAGCCCAGTTCGCGCCGGGGGCAGCGGCCGAGCTGCAAGCGCTGATCGACGAGGACGCCTGGACGCACTCGCGCGGGCTGGATGCCCACCGACCGCTCTATCGCATCGCCCTGCACGACGCAGAGCATCGACTGATCTATGTCTCCAGCCAGACCGGTGCGGTTGTGCGTGATGCTACTGGCACCGAGCGGGTATGGAACTGGGTCGGTACCTGGATTCACTGGTTGTATCCGCTGCGCGGCAATGCGCTGCAGCCGATCTGGACGGACACCGTAATCTGGCTGTCGCTGATCGCTACCCTGATGGCCGTGTTGGGCATGGTGCTGGGCGTGCTGCGTTGGCGGCGCAGGCCCTATCGCAGTGGCAGCCACTCGCCCTACAGCGGCTGGGCGCGCTGGCACCATGTGACCGGTCTGGTGGCCGGGGTATTGCTGGTGAGCTGGATTTTCAGCGGGCTGATGTCGATGAACCCCTGGGGCATCTTCAGTCATCGCCCATCGCTGGATGTAGCGGCTTTCAGTGGCGCACCGGCAGCACCGCAGACCGACACCGAGTCGTTGTTGCGCCGGTTCCAGGCCGACGACTGGCGCCCGGTCGAGCTGCAATGGCGCCCGGTCGCTGGCCGCTATTGGGTTACCGCGCGCAGCGCCGACGGTGAGCAGCGGGTACTCGATGGGCGCAGCGGCCAGCCGGTGGCGCAGCTGCCCGTTGAGCTGTTGCACGGAGCCATTGCCGCGATGGCGCCGCACCGTCAGGTGCAGTTTGAGTGGCTGACCGATTACGACTTCTACTATTACCCGCGTACCGAGCACAGCATGCTGGGGCATCTGCCCAAACCGCTGCCGATGCTGCGGGCGCGCTTCGATGATGGCAGCTGGATAGAGGTCGACCCGGCCACCGGAGCGTTATTGGGGCAGAGCACGGCGGCGCGGCGGGTGTCGCGGGTGCTGTTTGCTCTGCTGCATAGCTGGGACTGGCTGCCGCTGCTGGAGCGCAGGCCTTTGTGGGATATCTGGATGGTCGGTTTCAGCCTGGGCGGGCTGCTGATCAGTGTCAGTGGCGTGGTGATCGGCTGGCGGCGGTTACGCTTGCGTCGGCGCCGCCGGGTCCGCCAGGGGCTGCAGGGGAGACGCGTGATCGAAGGGCAACAGTGACAACAACGCGCCCTGCCTGGCAGGGCGCGGCGGGGCTCAGCGTTCCATGACCTGTTTGACGCTGGCAGAGGGGATGGCCTGCTCGCGGCCTTCGGCATCCTTGAAGATGTACATGCCGGAATCGGGGTCGAGCTTGGGTTTGCTGTCGGTGGTGATCATCTGACCGTCGTTGGTGCTGATGATGTACTCGCTGGAGCAGCCCGCCAGGGCGGTTGCGCATAGCAGTGCGATAAGCAGGTGTTTCATAGGTAACGCTCCTTGTGCACAGAGCGCGCATCACACCCCGTGATGCGCTGCTTGATTCACCTTAGACCGGCTTTGCGCAACCCGCCACGCCTACTGGTTCACAGCACTGGGATCTACTGACGCGCCCGCGCCACGTTCTGCGCGCTGCTTGGCGAGTCGGGTGCCCTCGGCGGCGGTAAAGGCAAAGGTGCGCTCCGGGTCGCTGGCGCGCAACTGCAGGGCCAGCAGTTCCTGCCCCTCGGCCACCACGATGTCGTGCTGGCGCTGTGCCAGACCGTCGAGAATGGTCTTGGCAGCGTCGTTCGGGTCAATGCCATTGTCGATATTGGCGTCAGAGCGCCCGCGTGCGGCACCGCTACCTTCCAACGCATTGCTGGCGATGGCGGTGCGCACCGAGCCCGGCAGAATCACGCTCACGCCTATCCCGTAGGCCTCTTCCACCTCGGCGCGCAGGGCTTCGAAGTAGCCGACAACGGCGTGCTTGGCGCCGCAGTAGCCGGTGCGCATGGGGGCGCCGAGCTTGCCGGCTACCGAGCTGACCACGGCCAGCTGGCCGCTACCTTGTTCCACCAGACGCGGCAGCAGCAGCTGGGTCAGGGCGACCGGCGCCAGATAGTCGATCTCGATCAGTTGGCGATAGACGTCCAGGCTGGTGTCCAGCGCCAGGCTGCGCTGGCTGACGCCGGCGTTGTTGATCAGCAGGTCAACGCGCCCCTGCCACGCCCAGGCTTGCTCGACCAGAGCAGGCAGGCGGTCATAGTCGGTGGTCTCGAAAGGCAGTATCAGGGTGCGTTCAGGTGCCAGCGCAGCCAGTTGCTGCAGCGCCTCGACCCGGCGACCGGACAGAATGACAGCGGCGCCGTCGGCCAGCAGTGCCCTGGACAGGGCCTCACCGATGCCCGATGAGGCGCCGGTAATCCAGACTACGCGGGAAGCAAAGCTCATGGTTGTTATTCTCCGTTGTTGAGCGGGCAGCAGTGGCCCTGGGAGGCCCACCTTATGCTCTGCCTTGCTACGGAGACTGTCATGCGTATGACAGTTGGTCCGAGGCGCAGGGGTTTCTGCGCCTCGGGGTCAGGCTCAGTTGGTGTTCAGCGCCGTTTGCAGAGTGCCGACATCCAGCTGGTTGGCGGTGGCGTAGGACATGAAGGATTGCGAGGTGCCGGACCAGGCCGACAGCAACGCCGGCAGATTGCGGGCGATGGTGCTCGCCTCGCTCAGGCTGCTGGTCAGCTGCGCCGCTGCCATCGGGTTGGACAGCAGTGAGCTGGCGCTACCCTGGGCGTTGTTGATCCACTGGCTGAAGGCACCGCTCAGCTTGCCGCCTTCCTGAATGCCGGCGGTGTAGTACGGGATCGCCTCAATCAGCATGGCGCGGTTCTCGCCGCTCATGGCGGCGGCCTGGCTCAGCGCGTTCTGAATCAGTTGCTGGTTGGTGCTGGTCAGTTGGGTGTCACGCAGGATGACATCAGAGTCGGTGACGCCGCCGATGGCATACTGTTGCGCGGCGTTCAGGGTTTGCGTCGCCGCGTCGGTGTTACCGGTGGCCTGCAGGGTTTTGGCCTGGGCCATCAGCATGTTGTTCATGCTGGCATTGAAGCGCAGCATCAGATCGCTGTGCTGCTGCTCCAGCGCGCCGTTGTCGCTGGCGTTGTCACCGCCTTGAGTGGCGGTGTTCAGGGCGGCGCCGGCGGCGGATTTCAGGGCGTCCAGGCCAAAGGCCTGGGCCTGGCCGGAGGCCAGCAGGCCGGCTGCAACAAGGCCAATCAGGCCGGTGTGGAAGCGTTTAGTGTTCATATCCGTTGCTCCTGGAAAAGTGCATCATGCTAGGTGTGATTGCCCGCCCCGTTGGCTAGTCTGTATTGCTGAAACAACCGGTGTAGAGCTGCGCAGTCTTGTCTGTTCTGACGGGCTTGGCGAATGTACAGCAAATGCAGGCGAGGGCGTACCCCGCGTTCTGGGGGTGTGAAGGGCGTCAATCAAAAACATGCTCGAGGATGCGAACCCGCTTGATGAAAGTGTTCTGTGTTGTTTGTCTGATACTACTGCTTGTCGCTGGTGGCTTTTTGCTTGGTCTCCAACAGCAGTGGTGGACAGTGCCGCGCCAGTGGAACCCCTTTGCGCCGCTGCACCTGGCAGACCCGGTCACCCCGCTGACGCGCTGGAAGTTGCAGCGCCTGGGCGATGACCCCGAGGCTTGCCTGACTGTCCTGCAAACCGCGCCGGCCGGCACGCTGACCTATCAGCCACTGGCCGACTACACGCCGGTCGCCAATTGTCCATTGAGCAATGTTGTGCGTCTGCGCGGCACCACGCTGCAGCTCAGCAGCAGCTTTGTCGCCCGTTGTCCGCTGGTCGCCGCCTGGGCGCTGTACGAACAGCATCGTCTGCAGCCATTGGCACAAACGCACTTTGGCCAGCCGGTCGCGCGGCTGACCCACTACGGCAGCTTCGCCTGTCGCAACATCTACCACCGTGAGAATGCCCGGCGCAGTGATCACGCCACGGCCTCGGCGCTGGATGTCGCGTCCCTGTCGCTGGCGGACGGCACGGACATTTCGGTACTGCGGGACTGGGATGACGGGGGCGAGAAAGGTGCTTTTCTGCGAGCCGCCTTTGCGGATGCCTGCTCGTTTTTTGGCACCAGCCTCGGGCCGGATTACAACGCCGCGCACGCCAACCACTTCCACTTTGGCCTGCGCGGCTTTGGCATTTGCCGTTAACGCACCGTTGCGGTGACGCGTTGACCGCTGTAGCTCAGATCTACCGCGACGTCAGACTCGACGCTGCTGAAGGTGCCGCTCAACCGGTTGGCTGACAGCAGCACAAACTGGCTGCCACTGGCCGGTGCCAGCTCGGAGAAGTCCAGCTTCAGGGTGGCGCCGTCAATATAAGCAATCTCGCCAACGGTAACCTGGGTGCCATCGTCTGCCATGCGCAGCTCCAGGGTGCCGGCGTCTAGCGTGAGGTTGCCAGCAATCGCCAGCGCGCCCTCAACATCGACAGCGACGCGGCCATCCTCAAGATAGAGGTCACCGTCGCCGAAGGCACTGGTCGATTCGGCGCGCAAGGTGCCAGCGCTTACCAGGGTGCCGCCGGTGTAGCTGTTGTCGCCGCTCAAAACCAGCTCGCCGCTACCTGACTTGCTCAGGCGTCCGCTGCCGCTGATATCGTTTCTCCACCAGTCACGGGCGTGGAAGCCACCCTGGCTGGCATCCATATCGACTGCCACGTCGGCGAGAAAGGCGCCGTAACCGTCAGCGGCAGTCACTAGGTCAAGACGTCCCCAGCCGTTGGTGGCATCCAGCAGCGGATAGCCGGAGTCGATGGACGTGGTGTAGAGCACTGCGCGGCGTTGTTCGTCGCTCAGGTAGGGTTGGCGTGTGAGCAGCAGCGCTTCGGCGCCGTCCGGCACTATCGGGTCCTGCCCGGCGCTGGCCTCGTCGTGCCCCAGCTCATAGGTCATGCGGAAGCGATACAGCGCTTTGTTGGCCTCGTGATCGTCGTACTGGCTGGTATTGAAGACCTCGGTGTTGACCAGATTGCCGCTGATGCGCCCGGCCTCGTTCGTGATCGGCTGGTGGGCGAGCTCATACAGGCTCAGGTCCTGTTCGGCGGCGAGCTGGCCGAAGAAACCCTGAGCGCTGTCATAGGCGGCGGTGGCGTCGGCCAGGATGTCCGGCTGAGCCAGTGCATGGGCGGCCACCATCATGGCGTGAATGCGCCCGCCAATGACATCGACCGGCGAATGCATGCCGGCAACGATACGGTTCTCGCCGAGCTGCGAGCCGCGCGTCAGCATCTCCGCGTAGCGCTGCGGTAACGCGTAGGCGTATGCCATGGCCGCCAGATAGCCGGCGTTGGTGTGGCCGCTGGGGTAGCCCCCGTCCTTGCGGCGGTTCTCGGTGTTTTCGCTGTAGAGGCCTTTGTCGTGATCGCTGCTTTTATGCGGGCGCTGCGCGCAGGTCAGACCGGGGACCAGCTTCACGCTGGTGGTGTACTGATCAGTCAGCTGGACCGTCAGGTTGCCGTCCACGTCGTAGCAGTTGTGATTGGCGGTACCGAGAAAATCGATGGCGCCGGTGTCGGTCATGCGCCAGGGGCGCGGAGTGGAGAAAATGTACTTGGACGCGTTGGTGGAGGCGGGTGAGCGTTGGCGGAAGGCGTCGACCAGCGTCACGACGGCACCGAGTTCAGATGTCTTGCTGCCAGCCCAGGCAATACCATCGTTGTTGCCGGAGCCAAAGTTGACGTCCTGCAGCACCTGATCAACCGTGGGTACCGGCACATCGACGTAGGCACCTGAATGGGCCACATAGGCCTCGGTGAGCGGGCCGTAGCCGTCGATCACGCTGTAGTTCTTGGAGCGTACATCATCCAGGAAGGCATGGATGGCCTGGTCGTCAGTCCGCTCGGTGGTGACATCGATCACGTACTGGATGTTGGCCTGCCAGACTGGCGCGTCAACAATGGGATCGTCCAGATAGTCGCTCGGACCATCGCCTGAAGCCCCTTGCTGGTAGGCGTCGGAGGTGCCCTTCCAGACCTGGTTGATATCGCGCAGCAGGTAAGCAATCGGGTTGTCGTCCAGCACCCAGCGCAGTGTGCCGTCGGCGTTGTTGCCGGCATACAGGGTGGCCGGTGTGGGGTACAGACTGTCAGGTACCGGCACAGCAAACTCGCTACCGGTGCCTGCTGGTTTGGCAGGTTTGCTGATGCTGGCGTTGTCGTCGCTGTCCGAGCTGTCGCTGTTGCAACCACTCAGGGTGAAGGCAATCGCTGCGGCCAGGGCAATGCGGACGGACAGGGTGCCCGTCCCTTCAGAATAAGGCATTTGATTCTCGCTTGGCTGGTGGTGGACGCCTCGCGTGCGAGGCGGTCGGACCGGCGCCCTGGGGCGCCGGCGTGGAGAGCCGAGCTTAGGTGAGAATGATGACTTTTCTGTTTCACGCCAACGCTGAATGGATGCGTGTAATGGCCGTTCTAGAGCGCTTCCTGGGGGCGGCTGTCACAACTGCGGGTAGCGCGGTTCCGGCCGGCTGCATAGCCACAGCAGCACCAGACACATGCTGCTGGGTACCAGCCATTGCACCCAGGGGGTAGGCGCGCTCAGGCAGATCAGCGGCATGCTGATAAACATGCTCACGCCGGCCAGCCATTTGGCCCTGCGCGGAATGGCACGCTCGCTCTGCCACTGACGCAGCGGCGGGCCGAAGCGCGGGTGGTTGAGCAACCACTCGGCCAGCGGTGGCCAGCCCTTGCCCGCAGCCCACACGGCCAGCAGCATGAACACCGTGGTGGGCATACCGGGCAGCACCGCGCCAATCAATCCCAGGCCGACAAAAGCCAGTGCCAGCAGGCGCCAGCAAAGCCGCAGCAGCATGGCGCTTAGACGGCGGCGGCGGGCTGTTGGCCGGCCATCAGCTCTTCTACCGAGGCACGGACAAAGGCAAAGGCGTCACGCGCGCCCTTGACCGCCTCGGCCCGCTGCTCAGCTGACAGCGGCAGCGCATCCAGCGCGGCCTTGAACTGGCGCCAATGCAGCCCGCGGCCATCGGTGTGGCCGACCAGATGGCGCGCGCCAAAGGTCTCCGACAGGCCCAACTGCTCGCGGGCATGCTTGAGCAGGAAGGCCGCGCCCAGGGTCGAACCCTCGTGGGTATACAGCCAGCCCAGCGCCTCGGCAGTGCTGCCCGGGTGCACGCCATTGCCCACCTCGGCATCGGCCTGCTGCTGCGCCTGGCTGATATCAAAATCGGCGCAGTCCAGCTGAATCGCTTCCAGGCGGTTGCGCTCGGCCAGATCGGGCAGCAGCGCCTGCAGCTCGGGGTTCTGGTACAGCGGCGCGGTGGCATGGTGCAGACGCAGCTGCATGCGCAGGAAGCAGGCAAAACGCTCACGGCTGGAGAACGGCGCCAGCGCCATGATGCGCTGATCCAGGCTCTCGTGGGTCGAGGTGGTCTGTTCTTTCAGGTAGCTGCTCAGGGGCAATGCGCTGCTGTCTGCTGTGGTCATGGCGGGTCCTTGCTTGGGGAGTCTGATCGGATTGGGGCGGGGCGCGATAAAAAGCGCACGCCAATATCTACTTAACGAATGAGTACCCCCAATCCCGTAATGCGAGGGCTAAAAAAATCCAGCTGAGGCTAAAACAGCTTCTCCATGCGCAGGCTGAGCTGCGTGCGTTGATAGGAGTAGAGCCAGTTGACGTTGCTGCGCACGCGCGTGTGTTTCAGTGTCAGGTTGGGGGTAAAGCCCAGCAGTGCCCAACGGGGCGCACTGACAATCAGCGTGTGGCTGGACTCGTCATCGCGGCGGCGGCTGCCGAGCAGCGCGTTGAAGTCGTTGTATTCGCGGTGGCGGAAGCTGCTGAACAGACTCGTGCGCAGGCCGCTCTCCAGGGTCATTGAGGCGCCCAGCCTGACACCGCTTTGCAGATAACCGTAGGCGCTTTCTGCGGTTCTGCGCTCGCTCACATCCAGCCCGCCAAACAGCGTCCAGCGTGGCGACAGCTGGTGCCAGGTGGTGAAGTAAAGCGCGCTGTTGCCGCCGTTGTTGTAGCGATACACCTGCTCGCGGTAGCGCAGGTCGCGGTAGTTGGCCTCCAGCTTGAACGCGCTGCGCTGGCTCAGGGTGTGCAGCCACTCGGCCCGGGCACCCCAGGCCGAGTACATGGCCTCGTTGCCGACCCGGTTGGCCTCGAAGCTCGGCGCCAGGCTGTAGTGATTACGCGCGTCGCGGTAGCTGTAGCCCAGGTTGGTGATCAGCGTGCTCTCGTTGTACTCGCTGTGGTCTTGATAGCTGTAGCCATACAGCAGGGCGCGGGCGTAAACGCCGTGATGGCCGCTGAGGGCGACGCGGCGATTAAGCGTGGCCTCGTAATCCAGGCCGCTGGCGCTGATCGCTTCGGGCAGGGTGCGGCGCACGATGCAGGTGCCGCTGTCGGCACTGAGCAGGCAGGTGTCGCTCTCGGAGCTTTGGTTGAGGTTGTCGCTCCAGGTCGCGCCGAGGTTGATGGAGCCCTGCCAGCGTTGGCGCTGATCCAGTGCGGCTAGAAAACGGCCGACGCTGGTGCGCACGCCCTCTGCGCGCGCATCAGCTGGAAGCTGTGCCCGTATCCGCTGAAACAGGGCCTGGGCTGCGCGGTCGTGCTGATCTTCGAACAATACCCGCGCCAGTTCCAGCTGGCCCGGCAGAAACTCAGGGCGCAGCGTCAGCAACTGGCGAAAGTGCGCCTCGGCCTGGGTAAACTCGCCGCGCACGCGGGCCAGCATGCCTTCGGCGTAGGCGAGCAGCATGGGGTCGGCGTCGGGCAGGGCACGGTAGCGTTGCAAAAAAGCGCTGGCGGCCTGCCATTGTTGATGGCCGAGCGACAGGTACAGCGCGCGGCCGAGATCGTTGGCGTTGTTGCCGATGGTGAGGGTTTCGCCATTGAGGGTAATGCTGGGCTGCTCATCCAACTCGCCCTCAAGCAGCTGTTGCTCCTTAACGCTGGCGTTGCCTTCAATGCGCTGGTTGAGCCGCAGGTTGGTGTCTTCATCGGCGGCCTGCAGCCCAGCGCTGGCGAGTAGCAGGAGCAGGGCGGGAATCACAAGACAATGGTGGCGGAGCATAGAAACTCTTGCGTGGCTGGCCGTGTTGCGCGGCCGAAACGGGCAGGGCCGAAGCCACCTCTGCAGCGGTGACTTCGGCCCGGATCAGCATCTGCCGTGGCAGGCAAGCGCGATTAGTCTTTGGTGCCGCCGAAGGCGGTGTCGTAGTCGCGGTTGCTGAAGGTGGCGATACCTGCCAGGGCGGCGGCGTCGTTACCGAAGAAGTTGCCGCTGACCTGGCCGCCGGTTGCCACGCCTGCCGAGCCGTTGGCAGTGGCGGTTGTGCTGCTGATGTTGCCTGCACTGTCGAAGCTGGCGCTGCCGATATTCACCGCCAGGCTGCTGTTGGACAGCGAACCGGTCAGGCTGTTGGTGCCAAAGTTGGCAGTGAAGGTCCCGCTCATCAGGTTACTGCCGGAGTAGTCATTGATGCCTGCCACGCTGTAGGTTGCCGTGCCGCTGGTGGGCACGCTGGTACCGGTGTCGTCGCCGACGTAGTACACGGTGCGGCTGCTGTCGCCAGTGGTACCGGTTTGTGACCACTCGCCAAAGTAGACATTGGCGTTGCTGACCTTGGCAAAGTTGAAGACACCCATGCCGCTGTGGTCAGGCTCGTCCACATCAATCGGCGCACTCAGGGTGTATACCCCGTTGCTTTGGCTGCTGTAGGCGCTCAGGCCGGCAAAGTCGACTGTATTGCTCACGCCGGTGGTGTAAATACCAATCCCCGGGAGTCCTGCGGTATGGGGCCCAGCACCGACGATGGAGGCACCAACTTTTACGTAGGTATCGTCGCTTTCTGCACCGATAACGGCGGCCTGCGACAGGGCGCTGACACTCAACAGGCTGGTGGCCAGAACAGACAGATAAATCGCTTTCATGTGAATCACCTTATGTTTGATGTGTGAGTTGTACTGCGCTTGCTTGGGTGTTGCGGTTACGGGTCTATGGGTTGGTGCACCTCCTGGTTGTGGGGTGAGTCAGAACTGCGCCGTGAGGCTCAGTTTCAGCGCGCGGCCGGGGGCCGCGACGGCAGAACGGGTGGTTGGGTCGATGTAGTACTCGTCGGTCAGGTTGCTGCCGACCAGCTCCAGGGTGATGTCGTCCCGGGGCCGAAAGCTGACGTAGGCGTCGTAGGTGGTCACGCTGCCCCAGGACAGTGGCAGGTTGTAAATGGCGAGCTTGTTGGTCTCTGCGTTGGCCTTGTAATCGTCTAGGTCGCTGTTTTCATGTTTGCTGTAGTAGGTGACGCGGCTGCCGAGTTCGAGCTTGTCGTTGAACAGCCGGCCGCCAATATTGAGGTTGGCCGAGTAACGCGGGATGGCGTGGGAGATCAGATAACCACCCATAAAACCGTTCTCGACACAGTCGGGCACCGAGCCAAAGCGCGGGTCGGCCAGCACGGCGGAACTCTCGTCGCAGACTTCGTTTTCCAAATTCCAGGCCAGGCTGAAGTCACCAAACAGGCCGCCGTTGTCGTAGCGGGTTTGCAGCTCGATGCCGCGCAGGGTTTGCTGGTCAATGTTGTAGAACAGGAAATTGCTGCTGCGCTCGATCACGTCCTTGGTACGGTGCTGGTAGTAAGCCAGCTTGAAATCGGCGTAGCGTTCGGCGTTGAGCAGGCCGGTGAGGTTGTGCACGTAGCCGATCTCGTAGTTGAACGCGTGCTCGGGTTTGAGGGTGTAAAACGGGTTGAGCGAGGCAGAAAAGCCGATGGTGCTCTCGAACATGCTGGGGTAACGCACGGCCTCGCTGTAGCGCAGGTAGACACGGCTGTCATCGCTCAGGCGCAGGGCGGCCGAGGCGACCGGGGTCCAGTCGTGACCGCGGCGGGTTTTGACGGGGGTGGCGATGGTGCTGACAGTGTCGCTACTTATTGTGCAGTTGCCGGTGAGGTTGTCGATGTTGTCCAGGGTGCCGTTCAGGCAGGCATTGTTTGCTCGGCTGTAGCGACCATCGCTGTCGGGACGCCAGTCGACCACATGGGTGGCGGTGTAGGTGGTGCTCAGGTTGGCAAGAATCTCGGCAATTTCAGCCTCGGAGAAGCCGAAACCTTCCAACTGCGGCCGTGTGCTTTCCCTCCTTGCCTCCATTTCTTCTTCGGTATAAGTCTCGATAGTGCGATAAGTAGCTCTGCGGCTTGCGATAGCCGTACTGGTAAGCATGTTGCCCACTGCCTGCTGCTCGGCCAGAAAGTCATCCTTGGCCCAGTAGGAGGAGTAGCGGGCACCCAGATCCAGGGTAAGGAAGTCGGTGGGGCGCCAGTCAAAGTTGAAGTTGAACTCGCTCTCGGCACGGCGACCAGCACGCGGGAACATGCGCCAGCCGTCGTCGACGCCATCGTAAGCATCGCCGGAGCGCAGCTTCTCGTGCTGGTAGCTGCCGCCCAGGGTCAGGTCCAGGCTACTGGCCAGCGCCAACTGGTTGCTCAGGGTGATGCCCACGCGGTTTTGATCGGCGTTGGCCACGGCGGTGTTACGCAGCACCGGGTCTGCCCAGGTGGCGTAGTTGGGAAAGCCGCCCGCGCTGTAGGTGTCACTCTCGGTACGCGTGGTCCAGAGGTTGGCGTATAGGTCGATCCAGCGGTTGTCCGGGTTGAACTCGTATTCGAGGTTGTAGGCTTTGGCATCCACATGGCTGAGCGGCCATTGCACGGCGCCTTTGTCGTCGGCGTTGGCCAGCCGGGTAGGCAGGATTTCACCGTAGAGCATGTCGGTGTCGCGGTAACCGAAGGTCAGGCTATGGTCGTCGTCGAACTTCCAGCGCGCTTTGAACAGCCAGGATTCCATCTTGCTGGAGGTGTTGGGCACCTCGTCGCCGGGGTGAAAATCCAGCGCCAGGCTTTGCGAGTATTCCTGGGTGCGCTCGCCGGTATCCGGCTGTGAGTAGAAGCCCGCGCCGTTTTTGCCGGAGAAGTAGTTGCCGTGCTCGCGAAAGGCGTACGCGCCCAGTAACTCGAAGCGCTCCTGCCGGGTGCCGAGCGCCAGCCGGTAGGCGTGATCGTTGCCCGACAGCAGTTTATCGTCGCTGCTGGTCTTGAGGTTGACGCGCAGGGTCGGGTCGCTGCTGGGTACGCTCGGGTTCATCGGGAAGCCCGGCACGTTGTAGAAAATCTCACCGGTGTGCAGCTGCGGGATGCGCGGGTTGACGGTGTTGTTGCCAGCCTCCAGTTTCAGCTCGCCGCCAAAACGCTCGCCCTCGGCCAGGATATCGTCCACGTCGATGGTGCTGGCGACCACGGCGCCGCCCACCGAGCTGTTGACGTTGCGCTCGATGTTCGGGCCCTTGATCACCTTGATACCGCCGATCAGGTTGGGGTCGATGTAGCTGCGGTTGGAGGCGCCGTTGTAACCGCGCCAGACCGACATCGCCTGTTCGGTGCCGTCGATGGTCAGCGGCACCCGGCCCGGGCCCTGAATGCCGCGAATGTTCGGGTCCAGCCCGCCGCTGTTGCGGGCGTCGCCGGTGTAGACGTTGAGCATGCCCTTGAACAGGTCAGCCGGGTTGGCGCCCTTGTAGCGCTCGATCTGCTCCTTGCCGGAGTAAACGCTGGAGATGTTGTCGTCGTAGACGCTGTCGTGGCCGGCTTCATCGCGGCCATACACCTGATCGGCGTTGGTCTGGATGGTCAGCGGCGCGAGCGACAGGCTGTCCGGCTCGCTGCCCAGCGCGTACAGCTGCCAGGCGCCGTCGCTCTGCTGGCGGGCGCTCAGGCCACTGTTGGCGAGCAACTGCTGCAAGCCCTGGTCGACGCTGAAACTGCCCTGCAGGCCGGCACTCTGGCGGCTTTGGGTGAGCGCAGCATCCAGATACAGCTCGATGCCGGCGTCCAGCGCAAAGCGGTTGAGCACCTGATCGAGGCTGCCGGCGGGAATATCGAAATACTGCGTGGCCTCGCTTTGCGCCGCGCTCGGCAGGCCGAGGGTCAGGGCGCTTAAACCCAGGCCCAGGTGCAGGGCGAGGGCGAGTGGGGCGTGGCGAAAGGTGAAACCGCGTGGCATGACTATTCCTGTCTCGTGTTATCGGTGTTGGCTGTATTGCCCTGTACACCGAGCGAGCAGGCCAAAGCCTCAATGCAAATGCGAAATATTTTTATTTGATGGGTGTTGGGGGCTGTTTCTGCGGCCAGGCAAGCGCTCAGGCCGGCTCGACGCTCACCCAGTAGCGGCTGATGTATCGCAGTTTGACCGGCAGTACTGTCGGCAGGCGGGCCAGGGTTGCGTGGGTGTCCTTGAGGGAGAACACGCCGGTCAGGTGCAGGTCGGCGAGCCCGGGAGCAACGCGCAGCACGCCCGGGTGATAGCGCGCCAGCTCGCTGACAAACTGCGGCAGGCTCTGTCGCTCGGCGACCAGGCGCCCGGTGGTCCAGGCCAACTGATTCGGGTTGGCCGCCTGGGTGGGCGCAATGCCCTGCCTTGAGAAGCGCACCGCCTTGCCGGCGCTGAGGGTGACGCTGCTCTGTTGCTGCTGCAGTTGCAGATCCGCGCTGCCGGCGAGCACCGTGAGCAGGCTGTCTTCGGCATTCTGGCGCAGGCACAGGCGGCTGTTGCGCGCGGTTATGCGCGCATCACGGCAGTCCAGCTGCAGCGGCCATGCGTGCTCTGGGCTGTCGATCAGCAGCTCGCCCTGCAGCAGTTGCACTTGGTGGCCGCTGGCGTTGCTGTGCAGGTTGAGGCTGGTGGCGGTGTTGAGTTGCAGCCGGGTGCCGTCGTTCAAACGCAGGCTGCGCATCTCGCCGGTGCCGGTGCGTTGATCGGCCAGCAGCGGTTGCCACTGCTGGCGGGTGCCCACACCGGCCAGGCTGGCGCTGCCGCCAAGCAGCCCGACCACGGCGAGCAACTGGCGGCGGGAGAGCCCTTGTCGAACGCCGAGAATGCGCCGGCCGGACGCCGCCGGTACCGCGTCGAACTGGCTCTGCAGTTGCTGCAGTTGTTGCCAGGCGTATTCGTGCGCCGGATCGCCCTGGCGCCAGCGGGCGCAGGCGGCGATGTCTTCCTCGGTGGCGTCGTCGGACCACAGCCGCGCCTGCCATTGGGTGGCCTCACGGATCTGCTCGGGCGAGAGCATCGGCACGCTCACAGGGTTTGCTCCAGGGCCACCATTAGGCAGTGCTGCAGGGCCCGGGCGATGTATTTCTCGACCGATGACACCGAGACGCCAAGCTGCTCGGCAATCTCGCGGTAGCCCATGCCGTCGAGCCGGTGCATCAGCAGGGCCCGGCTGACGTTGCTGGGCAAGCCGCGCAGCAGGCGGTCAACCAGCATCAGGGCTTCGACGGCCTGGGCTTGCACCTCTGGTGACGGGTGGCTTGCCTCGGGCTGACTGGCCAGCTCGTCCAGGTAGGCCTGCTCCACTCGCCGCCGCCGGTACAGGTCGATCACCAGCCCCTTGGCAATGCGCGTGAGGTAGCCGCGTGAATGCGCATGCTCCGGCAGACGCCCGCGGGTGAGCAGGCGCAGATAGGTGTCCTGCAGCAGGTCCGCAGCACTGTGCGAGCAGCCCAGACGGCGCTGCAAAAAACCGGACAGCCAGCTGTGATGGTCGCGGTAGAGCTGCTCCAGTTGCTGCTGCTGGGCGGGAGAACGCGTGGTCATGGCGTCAGTCCTTGGCATTAGACATGCGCTTAATGAGAATCGTTATTATTTATGCTGCGACAGCAGGCCGATCATGTCAATCCTGCGGTGAAGCAATCGAGAGTTGACAGCAGGCCTGCGCAGATTGAGATAATGATAATAATTCCCATATAGGGATCATTCTGATCCTGGGCGCCGTGCGCGATCTGTCGCGCGTTGTCGGAGGCTGTTGCCGTGCTGTTCCCTTCCCTGTCCCTGGCATTGCGCCATGGATGACCTTTCCAGATTGCCGGGTGCCGCGCAGCTCAGTGGCTTGCGCCTTGAGGTGCGGCGTTTTCTCGGCAAGCGACTGCACAGCAGTGCCGATGCCGATGACCTGGCGCAGGACGCCTTTGTGCGCTGGCTGGGCAGCGCCGAAGCGGATCAGCCGGTGCCGCCGCGGCCGCTGCTGTTCAGTATCGCCCGCAACCTGCTGACCGATCACTGGCGGCGCCAGCAGGTGCGCAGTGGCAGCGGTCTGGTTGAACTGGACGAGGCCGCAGCCGAGGCCGACGACGCCCTGCAAACGGAGGGTCCCTTGCAGCAGATTGAACAACAGCAACGCTTGCACTTGTTGGCCAACGCGTTGGAAGATCTGCCCCCAAAACGCAAGCAGGCCTTTGTCCTGCACAAGTTCGACGGCCTGTCGCAGGCCGCTGTGGCCGAGCGCATGGGGATATCCTTGAGCATGGTAGAAAAGCACATTGCCAGCGCCATGCTGCACTGCCGCCGCCATGCTCTGGCGCGCCGCAAGGGAGGCAGTGATGACAATTGAGCAGGGAATGGCCGAGATTGATGAGCAGGCTGCGCTCTGGTTCAGCCGGCGCAGCAGTGGCCGCTTGAGCGCAGCTGAAGAGGCAGAATTTGCCGCCTGGCTCGCCCACAGTGAGCAGCATGCCCAGGCCTATGCCGACATGCAGCTGTTGTGGGATGACTGCGACCAGCTGGCGCGCCCGCACGTACCGGCGGCTACGGCCATTACTCCGCTGGCGCCGCGTCGGCGCTCGCCGCCAGTATGGCTGGCGCTGGCCGCCACCGTGCTGTTGGCGGTGGGTGGGCTGCTGGGCTATCAGTGGCGCCAGTTGCCGCAGCTGGAACTTAGCGCCAGCGCCGGCCAGCATGAGCTACGCCAGCTGCAACTGGCGGACGGCAGCGAGCTGACGCTGAACCTGGGCTCCACGGTGCAGGTACGTTACTACCGCGACCGGCGCGAGGTCAGTCTGATTGCCGGCGAGGCCTACTTCTCGGTGGCGCCAGATGCCGAGAGGCCGTTTCGGGTTGATGCCGGCGCCGGTCGGGTTGAGGTGGTTGGCACGCGGTTCACCGTGCGCCGCAGCCTGGCAACGCTGGCGGTGGCCGTCGAGCAGGGCCACGTTGCAGTGCAGCCGGGGCGCGACGGGCTGGCCTTGCAGCAATTGCAACCGGGCGACAGTCTGGAGATCGACTATCAGCAGGGTGCGCTGCGGCGCAGTCAGGTTCCGACGGCTGAGGTGGGTAGCTGGCGCGATGGGTTGCTGGTCTTTCGCGACCGCCCGCTGGGTGAACTGGCGCAGGAGCTGAGCCGCTACCGTGGGCGCCCTGTGCAGCTGGACGGCGCCGGGCTGGCCGCGCGCCGGTTGTCCGGGAGCCTGGATATTCACCAGCCCGAGCGCTTTGTGCAGGCGTTGCCGCAGTTGCTGCCGGTGGAGCTGATCAAGCAGGCGGATGGGGTCTTGCTGTTGCGCGAACGTAAATGAAAATTTTTTTCATTTGAGAGGTGGGGGTTTGCCCGACTGCTGCGTTCTCTGGGGTGTTACCACTCGGCGTACAGCCCAAGGAGAGCGCAATGAAGCCCTGCCACCCCCGTTCCGCCCTGTCCCGTCTGACCCTGTCCTTGCTGGCCGCCGCCAGCCTGCAGGCACAGGCGGCCAGCCTTGACCTGAACCTGCCAGCGCAGCCGTTGGCTGCCTCGCTGACCAGCCTGGCGCAGGCCGGGCAACTGCAGATTCTGTTCGACGAGGCGCAGTTGCGAGGCTTGAGCGCGCCGGCGGTGGATGGCCGTTATGAGCCTGAGGCGGCCTTACAGCTGTTGCTGCAAGGCTCCCACCTGGAGCTGGTGCCGGTTGATCAGGGCTTTGTCATTCGCCCGCGCCCGCAGACATCGGGCAGTGACAACGGCATTACCCTGCAAACCCTGACCGTGGTGGGCGATGGCCTGGAGGTCAACTCCGCCAACATCGGTCGCTCAACCCTGGGCCGTCGCGAGATCGAGCGCCAGCAGGCCAACAACATCCCCAGCCTGCTGCAGACCCTGCCGGGTGTGACCATGGGTGGCTCGGCCAAGCCGGGTGGGCAGACGGTGAATATCTGGGGCCTGGGCGACGCCGAGGACGTACCCTTCACCCTGGATGGTGCCAGCAAGAGCGGCTTTGAGCGCTATCAGCAGGGCACCATCTTTATCGAGCCCGAGCTGATCGAACGCGTTGAAGTGGAGAAGGGCCCCTACTCGGCGTTCACCGGTAACGGCGGCTTTGGCGGTACCGTGCACATGGAAACCCGCGATGCCACCGACATGCTCAAGCCGGGCCGCAACAGCGGCGCCTTTGTGAAGTACGGCTATCAGAGCAACGACCAGCAGCGCAGCTATACCGGCGCCCTGTTCGGCCGCACCGACGATGGCCTGTTCGACGGCCTGCTGTACCTCAATCACCGCGACAGCGATGACATCAAACTGGCCGGACACATCGATCAGGGCGAAGGCTACTTGTACCCCGAGCGCTACCCCTACACCGCGCAAAATCAGGATGCGGTGCTGTTCAAGAGCAACTTCAACCCGAGCCCCGAACACAGCTTTGGCCTGACCTACAGCCGCAGCAAGCTGGACCTGCGCAGCCCCTTTAGCGCCGTAACCTTTCTGGTGCCGAGCAAGTGGTCGATTGATCGCTACGGCAGCCTGGAGGCGGCCATGCACCGGCTGCTGTCCAACCGCGAGCTGATCGACACCACCTGGTCCGGCAAGTACCACTACCAGCCGCTGAACAACCCGCTGGTGGACCTGGAGATCAGCTACTCGCTGTCGGACACCGACCAGACCGACACCCGTGATGATGACGCCAGCTACAGCTCTTCCACCGGCGGCAAGTACATCAACACCCAGTACCGCGACAAGGTGTTTGAGGTACGCAACACCAGCCTGTTCGACAGCGGCGCGCTGGCCCACGAGCTGACCGCCGGTATCCAGTGGCGGCTGCATACCCGTGACGTGCTGATGTACCTGCCGACCTTTGCCAGCAACCCGGATTACAACTTTGGCTGGTATCAGCCGCAGTTCATGCCGGCCGGTGAACAGGAGGCCCGCAGCCTGTTCCTGCAGGATGCGATTACCCTCGGCGATGTCACCATCACCCCGTCGCTGCGCTATGACCATGTCACCAATCGCGGCAAGCGCAACCTGGCCGTGCGCTACAACAACCCGGACATGAACCACGATTACCGCTCGGTCACCTACACCGGTTGGTCACCACGTTTGTCGGTGTTCTGGCGGGTCAACCCGACCCTGGGCCTGTTCGTCGATTACGCCAAAACCTGGCGTGCGCCGGTGCTGGATGAGCAGTACGAAGTGCAGAGCAGCTCCACGCTCAGCGGCAGCAGCCGTGATCTGGATGCCGAACAGATGCGTGGTGTGCGCGGCGGGGCGGTGGTCAGCCTGCCGGACCTGATTAGCCAGGGCGACAACCTGCAGGTGCGTGCAACGCTGTTCCGTCACCGCATCAGCGACGAGATCTTCAAATTTCGCTCCATCGCCTGCCAGGCGCAGGCCGAGAATGGCGGCAGCATCAGCGATAACTGTGGCGTCCTGCTGCCCCTGTCCAACTACCGCAACCTGGACGGCCTGACCATTCGCGGCGCAGAGATCGAGAGCTACTACGACAGCCAGCGGGTGTTTGCCAGCCTGTCCTACTCCTGGACCGAGGGCCGTCACGACGGCGCCTACAGCAACCCCTGGGGCCCCAATGTCTGGGCGCGCGATATTCCGCCGGTCAAATGGGTCGCCATGTTGGGTGTCAAGGTGCCGGAAATCGACGTGCAGCTGGGCTGGCAGGGTGAGTTTGTGCGCAAGAGCGATCGCCAGCCCTCGGATCGCTACGACGGCAGTGGCGAGCGCTACTGGGATAGCTTTGATAACGGCAGTTACGACGTCCACCGCGTGTTTGCCGATTGGTCACCTCGCACTGGTCAGCTGGCCGACCTCAGCGTCAAGCTGACCGTGGACAACATCTTCAACCGCTTCTACCGCCCGGCGATGTCCGGTGACAACGCCTACTCACAAGGCCGTAACGCCAAATTCAGCGTCAGCTACGCGTTCTAGCCACGGCACGCCGCTGGCAGAAACTCGCGGTCCAGATCCGTCTTGTTGGCGCCGCGGGTTTCCATGCCGGTAACCGGTTCGTCATAGCCGCACAGCCAGGCAATCGGGCTGGTCGGGCTGCCGGTCACCACCGCCGGGCGAAAGGTCAGCGTCTTGCCCTGCAGCGGTTGGGAGGCCTTGTTGCCCAGGGTCACGTGGATGGCGCCGGACTCGACGACCACACCGGTGATGCGGTTGCCGATCAGCTGCTGCGGCGCAGGCATACCCGCCGCGCCGTTGTCCGCGGGAAAGGCCAGGCGCTGCTCGTAGTAGTCGTTGATGCGGCTTTTGAGCGAGCCGGCCATGCTCACGGCCTCGGTAATCTCGCTGCGCTGGATGTAGGTCTGGTATGAGGGGAGGGCGATGGACGCCAGGATGCCGATGATGGCGCACACCACCATCAGCTCGATCAGGGTAAAACCTCGGTTGTGCTTCATATCGCCTCTCCCAGGCTGAAGATGGGTGCATAGGCACTGGTCAGGAACATCATCACCGCCACGATCACGACCACCGCGATCAACGTTGTCAGGGCTTTGAGCTGTTTTTCGCAGGCCTGCAAAAAGCCTTGCATCTGCACCTCGGTCAGGGCCTGTATCTCGATGGCCAGGTCCATTCCGCGCTCTTCAACCTGCTGCAGGTGACGCAGCACCGGGCTCTGCTCTGACAGCGCGTGCCGGTCGAGCGTCGGGTATTGCAGGGCATCGGCCATCTGACGGTAGGCGCGGCGGCAGCTGGGCAACACCAGCAGGCGGCAGGCCAGGCTGTCGTGGGCGTTTACCTTGAACTGGAACAGCCGCCGCATCTGCAGCGCACTCAGCAGCGCCAGCAAAATCAGCAGTGAGATGGCCAGAATGAACAGGCTCCAGTAGGTCTGGTACAGCGCTAGGTAGGCAGGAGGCGCCATCTCGAGATTGTTTAGCAGGTCGCTGAACGTGGGGGTGATCTTGAACTGGTAGATGCCTGCGACCATATAGAACACAAAGGTAACGTAGGCGAGGTAGGCCAGCGCGCGCTTGAACTTCACCGGGGCTTCGAGCTGCCGGCCCAGGTTGAGCTGCTGGTAGGTGTTGAGCGCGCGCTCGGCGTTGTCGGGGTCGGGTATGGCAGCAAGCCGCGTCAGCAGCTGCGCGGGCCAGCTGTCGACCTTTGGCGCCGGGCCGTAGAGCGAGCAGGCCTGCTCGGATTGGGCCTGCTCAAGCCGCGCCGCGAGGCTGGCGCCGCTGCTGTCGTTGCCTGCCTTGCGGCAGATATAAGCAAATCTGTCCCACGTCATGTGCGCTGCGCTCTCCCTGCTCCGGCTGAGCAGCCCGCAGGGTCAGCGGGCTGCGGCGCAACAATCGCACACTCGGCTCAGCGCCACAAGCGCCTGATGGCGGCTCGCTACAGGCGGAAGCGGGCAACCAGATCCCGTAGTTGCACGGCCAGTTTAGACAGCTCCTGACTGGCGCTGTTGGTCTGCTCGGCGCCGGCGGCGCTTTGCGTCGACAGGTCGCGGATGTTGACCAGGTTGCGGTCCACTTCCCGCGCTACCTGAACCTGCTCCTCCGAGGCGCTGGCAATCACCAGGTTGCGCTCGTTGATGGAGCTGACCGCGCGGGTAACGCCCTCCAGCGCCTCGCCGGCGGCCTGCGCCAAACGCAGGGTAGTGGCGGCCAGGCCGGTACTGCCCTGCATGGCCTGCACCGCACTGCTGGCGCCTTTTTGCACGCTGCCGATCATCTGTTCGATCTCGGTGGTCGACTGCTGGGTACGGTGCGCCAGTGCTCTTACCTCGTCGGCCACCACGGCAAAACCGCGCCCCTGTTCACCGGCGCGCGCGGCCTCGATGGCAGCATTGAGCGCCAGCAGGTTGGTTTGTTCGGCAACCGCGCGGATGACATCCAGCATCTGGGTGATGCTGTTGACCTCGGCAGCCAGCGATTCAACGTTCTCGGCGGTTTCGGTCAGGTCATTGGTCAGGGCATTGATCGAGGACACCGTCTGGCGCACCTGATCCTGGCCATTGCGCGAGTGTTCATCGGTCTCACGCGACGCGTCGGAGGTGCTCGCGGCGTTGCGGGCAACCTCTTCGACCGCGGCGGTCATTTCGTTGACCGCGGTGGCGGCTTGCTCAAGTTCGTTGTTCTGCTGGCGCAGGCCACGGGCGGAATCTTCGGTGACCGCATTCAGCTCTTCCGAGGCGGACGCCAGTTGCGAGGACGCGTTGCTGATGCCTTCAATGGTGTCGCTCAGGCTGTCGCGCATGGCGGCCAGCGCCTTGAGCAGCTCGGCCGGTTCGTCGTTGCCCTCGGCCTGCACGCGCTGGGACAGATCACCCGAGGCGATGGTGCGCGCCACCTGCAATGCCTGGTTGATCGGCCCGACAATGCTGCGTGTCAGCATCAGCGCCAGCACAATAGTGGCAATGACCGAGGCAATGGCCAGGGCGAGCACCATCTTCACGCTGTCACCGTACACATCAGACGTCTTACCGGCGGCAGCGGAAGCGCCCTGCTGATTCAGGCGGGTCAGCTCGGCCAGCTTTGCCACCATGTCGTCGGCGTAGCCGTTCAGTTTGCTGGATACGGCGTCTTCAGCCGCCTGCCTGCGCCCTGACTTGACCAGGTCGGTGACGACTTCTTGCTGCGCCATGTAACGGTCACGGGCGGCAACAAACTGGCCGTAGGCTGCGCGCTCCTGCTCGGAAGAGATCAGCGCCTCGTAACGGCCATCCGCCGCGTCCAGCGCTGCCTTGCCTTCCTGCATGCGGGCCAGGGTGTCGTTGATGTCGGCCGTGGACTCCTGGGTCAGCAGGCGCAGGGTCAGGGCGCGCACCCGCGAGGTGGCCAGGCCAATGTCGTTGCTGGCGAGAATGGCCGGCAGCCAGTTCTTGTCGACCTCATCCGAGTAGGAGTGCATGCGCTGCATCTGCAACAACGCAAAGCCGCCCAACGCCACCATGAGCAGAGTCATCATTGCAAAAAATAGGCTGGCGCGCAGGCCGATGGTGAGGTTTCTGACTGACATGGGCTCTCCAGATGACACACTGCGGCAGATAAAATAGGGTGTTTTGGCCGGCGCCCTTATTGGCGCTTGGGGTTGCCAGGCGGCGTCCGTTTTAGCCTAGCAGCGCGCTGCCAGGCCTACCGACTCTATGTCGGACGTTTTCGGTATTTCTTGAAGGCTAGTTCTTCACCGGGGCGCCGGCAACGTCGAGTAATTTACGCCAGAATGGCGGCGATGTGCCATCACTTCTTGGTCGACATCGGCTGGTGGCCGTCGCCGGGCGGCGAGCTGAGGTTAGCGGGCGTGGACTGTGGCGGGCACGCTGTTACAAGTAATGCGCATTGACAATTACCCGCATTGACCGGTATCGCCATAATCGTCGTTTCAAGCCGCCCAGGGACATCCCGCCGGGCCCAGTCCGCTGACAAGGGTTGGCCAACCTGCCGTGAACATAGCCGCAGCTTTGATCACACTCAAACGGATGCGACCCATGTTCAGTTTGTGCACGACCGACGCTTTGGCACCCTGCTATGGGTCGCTCTGCTGCTGGGGCAGCTCTGCTCCTTGTTGGCGTCTACCTGTCCTTCTTCCTCGACAGCGCCGCGGCACCGACCATCGTGCTGGTGTTCGCCCTGGTGTTTGTCCTCAGCCTGCTGCGTTACCTGGGGCGATCGGTGCCGGGGCTGGAGCCGGCTAAGCGCTGACCTCCAGCCGGTAGATGGCGTAAAGCGGCACGCCGGTCAGTGCCTTGAACAGCGGCTGCAGGTAGCGGTAGAACAGGTTGTAGTCGCCCATGACCTGCTGGCTGGCGGCCAGATGCAGGCGCGGGTGCAACTGATTCAGCTCGTTCTCCCGGCGTGGGCCCCAGTGGAACTGCGCATCGGTGTGCTTGACCGAGGTGTGCTGCTTGGCGCGGCCAATCGACAGCCAGCACATGGCGTCGAAGGTAAACACCGAGCCGGCCGGCGCGCGCTCGGCAAAGGTTTGCAGCACAGCGGTGACCGTGTCCGGCTGCAGGTACATGAACACCCCCTCGCTCATCAGCATGACCGGATCGGCGTCGCGGCTGGTCGGCAGCCCCAGCGCGTCCCACCAGTCAGCGGCGGTCAGATCCAGTTCCAGCAGTCGGTGGCGTGCGTGGCGCGCCGGGCTGAGTTCGCGGCGGATGGTCATGACCTCGGGCAGGTCGGCGTCGATCATCTGCATGTCGCCGTTGTCCAGCCATTGCAGGTAATCACTCAGGCCGCAGCCGAGGTTGGCGACCGTTGCGTGCGGGTGGCGGGCGAGAAAGGCCTGGCCGGTGGCACGGAATACCTGCGTGCGGGCCAGCGTGCCGTAGACGCTCTGCCGGTCCTGCAGCCATTGGGCACCGTCATCGCCCATGCGTGCCAGGGCGGCAGCGGCGTAGCGGTCGTCCACCGCCATGTTGGGGAACAGACGGGCACCCAGCGCGCGGGCGGCCAGCGGAATGCGCAGAGTGGAAGGGACGGCAGAGAGTGCGGGGGCTGTGCTGGTCATGGGGTCTCCGGGGCGGCAGGGCGGGCAAGCGACTTGGGTGAGTGGCCGTAGTAGCGGCTGAAGGCGGCGCTGAAACTGGACAGGTGCTGATAGCCCACCTTGTAGGCGACACTGGACACCTGCCGGCCTTCTTCCAGCAGGGAGCGGGCGTGCTGCATGCGGATGTCGGTGAGCATGCGGTAGGGGCTGGTGCCGAACAGCTGGCGAAAACCCTGCTTCAGCTTGAACTCGTTGGTGCCGACGCGTGCACACAGATAGCCGATGGTCAGCGGCAGGTGGAACTGGGTCAGCAATATGTCTCGCGCTGCCAGCAGTTGGGTCTGATCCGTAGCGCGCAGCGTGGTGGTGGGCCTGATCGCAGGCTGGAAGCGCCGGGTCTGCTCGGCCAGCAGATTGAGGGCGGCAATCTGCAGGTCCAGGCAGCCGGCCTGCTGCTGATGCAGCTGCACCAGGCGTTGGGCCAGCTGGCCGGTGGCCTGATCAAATTGCCCCGAGTACAGATGAGTGGCGCTTAGGCCGTCGCCCACCCGGTCCAGCAGATGGCCCAGAGCGTATTTATGCAGCAGTGGTTCTTCGGCGATCAGGCGGACCTGACGAATGCGTTGCCCGGCGTTGAAGCGGCGCTCGCTGCGCACGCTGGAAAACGCCGTAAGGGTGCTGTGCCCAGCGCTGAAGTCGAACCGCTGGCCGTCCGCGCCCAGGGTGCTGGAGTGGCCCTCCAGCGCGATGGACAGGGTCAGCACGCGGCAATCGCGTTCCTGCAGGCTGGATTGGCGCAGATCCTGGCGGGGGCAATAGTCGGTGTACACCAGTGCCAGGCCGTCATCCAGGCGGATGCTGTCGTTGTGGCACTGGCCCAAATCTGCAGCCAGGGCAGAGCGCAGCCAGTGCGTTTGGCCAAGCTGGCTGGCTGGTGACATATCGCGCTCGGTCAGGTGGTGGTGCATGCCGATGGCCTCCCTGGGGTGCTCCCCTTGCTGCGCAGAATACGGCGATGGAGGGCGGTTCTTGCTGCATCACTCCGGGATGCCTAACAAGTAATCCGGATCGCCTAAGCATCTAATGATAATCATTCTCGACTTGGTTTTATAGTGGCCCGCAAGGCGAATGGGCGCCTTTTTCAATCGGGCTTTGTTATGACCTATCTACCTCGGCGCAGCTGCGCCACCTTACTGGCGGCGCCAATGGTGCTGCTGCCGATGGCTGCGTTTGCGCAGTCGACCTCGGAGGATGCCGCCCAGGCGGCATTGCTTAGCTTGCCGGCCATCACGGTCACCGCTGAAAAAATAGAGCAATCGCTCAAGGATGTGGCCGCCAGCGTGGCGGTGCTGGATGGCGATGAGATCAACGACAGCGCGATGGACGGTCTGACTGCGTTGGAGGGCCGTGTACCCGGGCTGGCGTTTCAGCCGTTCGGGCAGGCGGGGCTGAACTCGCCGGTGATGCGCGGGCTGACGGCCAACTTCAACGCCTTCTCAACCTCGACGCTGCTGCTGGTGGACGGTGTGCCGACGCTCACGGCGCAGGGGTTTGACGACGCGCTGCTGGATATTGACCGCATCGAGGTGCTGCGCGGCCCGCAATCGATCCTGTACGGCCGCAACGCCGAGGCCGGTGTGATTGCCATCCACAGTCAGCCGATGGATAACCAGCAGCGAGCGCGGGTGGTGGCCGGCCTGGGCAGTCGTGACCGTCAGGACCTGCGCCTGTCCCTTAGCCAGCCGCTGCTGGAGGATCGGCTCTACGCCAGTGTTGCCGCCAGCTGGCAGCAGCAGGACGGGTTTATCGACAACACGGCCAGTGGCCAGACCGAGGATGATCGCGAGCGTCGCCACCTCAAGCTGGGGCTGCGCTGGACGCCCACCGCGGCAACCGATCTGGTGTTGCGCTACGCCCGCGAGGATTACGACGATGGCGCCGCGCTCTGGGGCGCGCCCACGGCAAAGCGCGCGGAGGTGGCCTCGGGCAAACCAAGCTGGAATCGTTCGCAAGGGCAGTCGCTGTCACTGAACGCCTCCCAGCAACTGGCGTCCGGCCTGACGCTGCACGCCATCACCGCCTGGAGCGAATTTGCTGACGATGTGCAGCAGGACACCGACTTCATGCCCGCTGACTTGCTGCATATTCGCCGCGATCATCAGCTGCGCACCCTGTCGCAGGAGCTGCGCCTGGAAGGCCAATGGGGGATCGCCAACTGGCTGGCTGGCGTGTATGCCGACCGCAGCGACAACGACCTGAACACCATCAGCCGGCGCATGGGCGTCAGCGAGCAAACCCGGGTTGATCAGCAAAGCGATACCCTGGCGCTGTTCTCGCACTGGAACCTTGCGCTGAGCGAACGCTGGCAGCTCGGTGCCGGTGCCCGGCTGGAGCGCAACCGGGTAGAGATCGAGCCCCAGGGCAGCCTTCGTCAGCATCGCGACTGGACTCACCTGTCGCCCAAGCTGGCGCTGCAGTATCGCTTCAGCCCTGCGCATCAGGGCTATTTCAGCCTTAGCCGGGGCGTGCGCGCCGGTGGCTTTAACGTGCTGTCGGCATCCAGCGGGTTTTCTGCGTTCGCGCCGGAAAAGGTCTGGTCGCTGGAGGCCGGGCTCAAGGGCGAGCTGGCAGGCCAGCGTCTGCGCTACTCGCTGGCGGCCTATCGCATGCAGATCGACGACATGCAGGTGGTGCAGATGCCGATGCCCGCGGTGATGTACATCACCAGCGCCGCCAGCGCCACGTCCAACGGCCTGGAGCTGGACCTGGATTACCTGCTCGGCAGCCACTGGCAACTCAGCGCGGGCCTGGCCTGGAATCGCACCCGCTTCGATGACTTTCAGGACGGCAGCGTCGACTACAGCGGTCAGCGCAATCCCTTTGCCCCGGAGCTGACGGGCCATCTGGGTGTGCGCTACGACGCCTCCGCAGGGTGGTACGCCCAGGCGCGCCTGCTGGGCAGCAGCAAGATGTATCTGGATGCCGCCAACGACTATCGACGCAATGGCTACGGCCTGATCAACCTGGCTGCCGGGTATCCGTTCGGACGTTGGGAAGTGTCGGCGTACGTCAACAATCTGGCCGACCAGCGCTATGACGCCGTCGGCTATCAGAATGGCTTTGTCACCGTCTACAGCCCGCCGCGTGAAGCCGGCTTGCGGCTGAGCTGGCAACTGTGAGGGAGACACATATGCATCTGGATGCGACCCACCCGCTGCAGCCGCTTTGGCAACTGGCTGCCGCCCCGGTACTGAGCGGCGCGCTGGAGCAGGCGCTGGCATTGCAACTGTTCCCGCTGTTGAGCACGCCAGCGAGCGCCGCCACGGTGGCCGAGGCGTTGCAGCTCGATGGCCCTGCCAGCTGCATCTGGCTGGACCTGTTGTGGAGCATGGGGCTGCTCCATCGCCAGCAGCCACTGGCGGCCGACGCACCGGCGTTGTACGTCAGCGCGCCGCTGGCCAGCCAGTATCTGGTGCCGTCTGCCGATGCCTGGTGTGGCGGTGCCTGGCGCTACCGCACTCAGGTGCTGCGTCAGCTGGCCGTGAGCTGGCCGGATGTGCTGCGCAGCGGTACGGCGGCGATAGCGTCGCCCCCGCCCAGCGGCTGGACGCAGGCCGCGCGCGAGCAGATTGCGCAGGAGCAACTGGCAATCACGGTGCCCGCCGTGTTGCAGCGGCTGGCGGGCCTGCCGCCACTGCCAGCGCAAGGCAAGCTGCTGGATCTGGGCGCAGGGCCCGGGCATGTGGGGCTGGCCTTGCTCCAGCAGTTGCCGGGCTGGCGCGGCACCCTGTGCGACCAGCCTGAGACGGTTGATGTGGCATGGCAGAACAGTGTCCGGGCCGGGCTGGCAGAGCGCACCGAGGCGCTGGCGTGCGATCTCAATCAGCAGCGTTTTGGCTCTGGCTACGACCTGATCTGGTGCTCGTCGGTGCTGCATTTCATGCGCGAGCCGCAGGCTTTGCTGCAGCGCATTTACGCGGCGCTCAAGCCCGGCGGACGGGTGCTGCTGGCCCACGCCGAACTGCCCGAGCAGCCGGAACTGGCCGCCCAGGTGTTGCCCTACTTTGCCGGGGTAGTCCTGCGCGGGCACTACCTGCCAAGGGCCGGCGAGGTGCCGCGCCTGATGGCGCAGGCGGGGCTGAGCGGGATTACCGACCTGGGCACGGTCGCCGTTGCGCTCGCTCCGGTGCGGCTGTATCTGGGTGAACGAGCATGAGCGAGCGTACCTGGTGGCCGCAGCAGCTTCTCATCGGTTGGCTCAATCTGGTGCTGACTGCGCCGCTTATCTATCTGTTTATCGGCCTGCCGCTGGTGCTGCGTCAGCAGGGCTGGAGCGGCGCTGATATCGGCTTGCTACAGCTCGCGGGTCTGCCCGCCATGCTGAAGTTTTTACTCGCCGCGCCGCTGGATCGCTGGCGCCTTGGCCGCAGCCCGCTGGCACGCTATCGGCTTTGGGCCCTGATCCTGCTGCTGGGCTACGCCGCAGCGCTGTTGTTGCTGGCGCTGAATGCTGTGCAAGAGAGCGCGTTTGCCACCCTGTTTGCGCTGATCATGCTTGCCAGCCTGCTGGGCACCTGGGCGGACGTGCCAGTCAACGCACTGGCAATCCAGCTGTTGCCCGCCTCCGAACGGGTGCGCGCCGGCGCGCTGCGTTCGTTGTCGGCATCGCTGGCGGCGATCATCGGCGGCGGTCTGATGTTGGTGCTGCACGCGCGTCTGGGCTGGGCCTGGCCGCTGCTGATGCTGGCGCTGGCGGTGGCCAGTGCGATGCTGCTGCCCGGCCTGCTGACGAGCAAAGAGCCCGGGGCGGCGTCGGCACCAAGCACACCGGCCAGGCTGCGTTTGCGCGATGGGCTCAGCTACTTCGCGGCATCCGGTCATGGCTGGTGGGCCGTGCTGCTGGTGTTGTACTTTCCGGCGGTTGGCGCCGCCTGGGTGTACCTGAAACCGCTGCTGCTGGATCAGGGCTTTGCACCGGAAACCATCGCCTGGACCGTCGGCGTGGCGGGCGGCCTGCTGGCGGCATTGGGCAGTCTGCTTGGCGAGCGCCTTACCCTGGCGTACGGCGCCAGACAGACGCTTCCTGCCTTTGCACTGGGCAATCTGCTGGTGATGCTGGGCTTGGCCGGGGCGCTGTTTGCAGGCGGCGGCAAGGCCGCATTACTGGCAGCCAGCATGGCGCTGGCGTTGGCCATGGGTGCGTCCGCAGGCTTGCTGTTCGGCTTGATGATGCACCACACCCGCGCCGGGCTGGCGGCGCTGGATTACGGCGTGCAATCCAGCCTGTTTGTGGCTTCGCGCTCGTCCCTGCCGCCTCTGGCGGGTCTGGTTCTGGACCGCAGCGGCTATTCTGGCCTGATGCTCACGTTGGCAGCGGGTCTGGGCGTTGTTTGTCTGGTGACCTGGTATGCCCGCTCGCGGGTGATTGTTGGTGAGCCAGAGGCATCGCTGCGCTGATCATCAGGGCTACAGCAAGCTGTATGCGGCGTGCGAGGCGGCCCGCTGGCGGTCTTAAAAGGGGAGGCGCACGCGGGCTTAAAGCCACCGATACAGACGACGTGAGCGACACTCACCACTCAGCCGAAGCCGAATCAGTCGCAGCGCACGCTGTAGACCCGCAGCGCCCTCCAGCCGAGCCGCTACGCATCAGCCGCGCCGCGGGTCTCAAGGTAGGCCGGGTAGGCCGATACGCGCCAGGCCAGCAGCGACGCCGGCAGGGTGATAACAGCGTAAATCCAGGAAATGTCCGCGATTGTGCTCTCAAACAGATACATCTCAACCCCGATGGCAATCGCCTGAATCGTCAGTACAAACAGCAGCAGTGACGCCCATGGCTTTAACCGCAGCAGCGCCGTGATACTCAGCAAAATCGCACCACCCGGCAGCGCAAGCACCAGCGTCACCACAAAGCTGAGCGCGCCAATGAGCAGCAACTCCGACCCCACAGAACGCGCCGCCACGGCAACTGCAATGGCGTGGGCCACTGCGGCGAAACAGGCCGTGATGAGGGTAGCCGGTAGTAGGTGGGCTAGGTGTTGCCTTAGTCGGGGCATGCTTTTCCGTCCGTGGTGGGGTGTTGTTGTTTTGAGGCAAGCGTGCATTGGTGGGTGGGCGGGGGCAAGGTTTGGGCGATGGTTGGTGGTTTTGGAAGGGCGGTGGGTAAGCTGTTTAGGGTGGAAGGTGCGGACGTTGGCAGGTTCGGCTTGGGGCGCTTCATCGGGGCGGGGCATTTGGCGGTGGCGAGGGGCTGTGTCAGATGCTGACGCCGTTGGCATCGCTGTTTTATCGGCAAAACTTGAAGGAGCCTAGGAAAAACTGATCAGGTTCTGGGACGTGAGCTGTAGCCTTCGAAGGCATTCAAAGCGTTGGCTGCAGCGGATGGTCGCCCTCGTCGCCTGGCCGTGTGCGTGGTGGAAGAATGCCTGCACAGTTCATATTGGTGGATTTGCGCTCCTGGTCGGTAGCTGACGGCAAGCAACATTATCCTTTGTGCAACTGAAGGAAGTCCTCGCTATTAATGACCACTAAACTTGGTAGAGAGCTTTATCACGAGGTTGCTGCAGACAGCGCCGCAAAGAACCACGCCGAGAAGGCGGAGAGTCTGCAGTGCGACTACGAAACTGGCATCTGATCCGGTCTCGACCGCGATGATGGCCATTGAATCCAGCCCCCCTGGGCTTGTAGCGAGAAACATCGACAAGAAGTCCTTTTGGAATACCCCGCTTAGTGGCCATGCCAGTAGGCCGCATAGAACAATAAGCACGATATTTGCTGTCAATATAACCGGTACCAGGCGTGCGACCTGAATGATGGTAGCGCGAGTGAAACGCAAGCCGATATAACCGCCGATTGCTCCGTAGGCAAGTGTCATGATGGTGTCGTTGAGGGTGATTTCCATGTAACCGGATAGTTGCAGTGCGGTACCCAGAATTATTGGTGTAATAAGCGCGCCTGCCGGAATCAGGTTGCCGCTGAGTGCGCCCATAAAGGCCAGGGCAAGTGTGGCAAGTAGTCCCAGCCAATTAGAGCCTACCTCCATTTGAGTAAGCTCATGCATCGCGCCGGGCGCAACAAGCATATGGGACACCCAGGCGCCTAGCATCACAACACAGACCACTCTGATGTATTGCATGCTGGCGACAATGCGGCTGTCGGCACCTTGCTCTTCGGCCATGGCGATCATCGCTGAGGCTGCGCCTGGGCCGGTACCCCAGGCTGCGGCATCTGGCGGGATCTTGCTGGCGCAGGCCAGAATCAGTCCAACGCCGAAGCTAAGACCAATCGTCAGCAACGTAACCAGCGCCATCAGATACCAGTCTTTAGCAAGGGCAAGCAAAACGCTTAAGGTCACGGATTTTGCGACCAAGAGTCCGACGACACCCTGTCCGCTGCGGAACAGTATGCGTGGTACCTGAATGTGTGCCCCTAGTGTGCCCATCGCGATGGCAACCAGCATGGGGCCCAGCAGCAAGGCAGCAGGCAAACCGGCTTTATGCAGAATAAAGCCGGCGAGCCCTCCTGCGACTATCAGAACTATCCATTGCAGCGTTTTATGAGCTTTGAATGACGGTGATAGGCGCAGAGGGCTCATTTGGCATTTCCAGTGTTACAGGAGGGGAATGGTATAGCCGAGGATGACTCGGTTCTCGTCTGTGTCTCTAGCGAAACTGGAGCGGAAAGATGCGTTCCGGTATCTGACGAACAGGTTCTTCAGTGGCCCACTTTGGAAGTCGTAGCGCATCTCACTGTTGCGCTCCCACTCCTGACCGGTCTGGGTGGACCCAATAACTTCCGCTCCAGAGCCACGAACGTAACGCGTCATGAAGGTCAACCCGGGAATACCAACGCCTGCAAAATTGAAGTCATATCGCAGTTGCCAGGATTGCTCATCGGGGTTGGCAAAGTCATTGAGCTGGGAGAAGTTGACCAGGAAGGGGTCGGTACCGTTCACGTAGGCGAAGCCGGTGTTCCCCATCATTTTTTGCCATGCAAGGCTGAACGTGTGATTGGGAAGACTGTAGGACAACATGGTGCTGATGGCTCTGTTGTCAACGTCGCCACCGAGACTCTGCCCAATATCACTTGCTGTGAACAGGCGGGTGTCGAGTTTCAGTGAGCCTTCTGGCAAGGCGTGTTGGTATTTGGCGCCCAGATAGTGCTGACGATAGACGTCATCCAGTTCAGCGGAATACCAGGTGGCCGTCAGGTTTTCACCAAGCGGAGCGTCGGCTCCGATAAAACTGAAATGGTCTGCCTCAACCGCTCCGGCGAATCGACTGTTCTTGTTATTTAGCTGCAAGTCCTGGAAGTCAGAGGAGTTGCGCTGTTTAACATCATCGAAGCGGCCCAGCTTGAAGGTCAGGTTCCCGATGTCGTTGCTGGTCAGCATAACCCCGTCAAATGTTTGAGGAATGATGCGGCCGTTGTTTGGTTTCAATACCGGCAAGGGTTGCAGGTGCGTCCCTACGCTCAGTACCGTCTCGGACACCTTTGCCTTGGCGGTCATGCCCAGGTGAGAAAACTCGTCGGCGGCGCGCCCATCATCATGTGTCGGCAGGAGGCCGGTATTTACACGGTCAGGGGATGAGTCAAGTTTGATCCCGAGCATTCCCAGCGCGTCGACTCCAAAGCCAATCGGGCCGGAGGTATACCCGGATTGGAACTTAAGCAGGAAGCCTTGAGCCCATTCGTCTCTCTTTGACTGGCCTGTGCCTTCGCGAAAGTCGCGATTCAGATAGATGTTGCGCAGCTCCAGGGAGGCTTCGCTGTCCTGGATAAACTCGGCGAAAGCGGGCTGGCTGCATGCCAGTGCAGCGATGGTCATCAATGAAGCAGAGGCCAGGCGACTGTTCTTGTTTTTCAACATGGACACCTTTTGCTTGTTGGTTATAGGAAGGTTGTCTGCCCGTAGCTCCGGGCGGAAATCACTCTAATCACTGGCAAGCGGGGGCGGTTTTCACATATCTCATCGATACATGATTTTTCGTAAAACCACGCTGTGGAGGCTTCGTTATGATGTGGGCTCGTGGCATCAGGCACGCCGTGGTTCGTTCTTTTCTGCAAGATGCTTGACGCTGAATCAACGGCTTGCGTTTGGATGACATGCCTGCACGTTACTGATTTGAATAAAAATATCGGAGTCAAAAATGTGGAAAAAAAATAACAAGGCTAAGGTTCGCTCGATAATTTTCGGGGCGATTGGCGCTGCTGCCTGCGTATGCGCGGTACCAGCCAGTGCAACTCAGTTGTCGATTGCTACGGCAGGTACTACAGGTGTTTTCTATGCCTATGGCGGGGCGTTGGCCAGCGTTGTGGGCAAGCATGTCCCGGAAATTTCAATGACGGCTGAGTCTACCGGCGGCACAGTCGAGAATATGAAGATGCTGTCGAAGGGGCAGGCAGACCTTGCGACGGCGTCGGCCGATGTTGTTCACGAAGCCTATACCGAGTTCGCAAGCTCCAAGCACTTTAAAGAAAAAGTGGACATGTACGCGCTGTTTAATATGTATCAGCAGCCGCACCACATTGTGACCCTGCAAGGTTCGGGCGTGAATGATATCGCCGATATTCGTGGAGAGCGGGTTGTGGTTGGTGCTCCTGGCTCGGGTACGGAAGTAAAGACACGGATGCTGCTGGACTCTCTGGATATCACTTATCGTGATTTTCGTCCGGAGTTCCTGACCTTTGCCGAGGGCGTTGAAGCGCTGCAGGATGGTACCGTGGAAGCGACCTTCCTGGGAGTCAACTACCCGGCACCAGCCATCATGAGCCTGGCGCTGACAAACCCCATCGATTTGCTTTCGTTGACCGACGATCAAGTCACAACGATCCGAACTCGTTACCCCTTCCTGGATCGTGCAGTGATTCCCGCAGGCACCTACAAGGGTGTTGATCACGACACCCAAACGGTCTCTGTTCAGACTCTCGTTGTGTCGAGCACGGATTTGCCTGAAGAGACGGCTTATCAAATCGTCAAGGCTGTTTTCGAAAACAAGGAAGAGCTCGAAAGCATCAACCATGCCTTCAAGCAAACCACGCTTGAAAATGCCACGAATACCGTTGTTCCGCTTCACCCTGGCGCCGCTCGTTACTTCCGTGAAGTCGGTGTCCTCAGGTAATCGGTTGAACGATGCTGAGGAGGCTCGGCTTCTCAGCATTCGATAGGACTGAAGTTGTCCGTTAGAGGAAATAGCAACATGGCTTCTAGCAAGACTATAGGGGGGGTGATTATTGTCATTTCCCTGCTTTTTACCGTGTTCCAGGTTTACACGGCAACCACTGGCCTGATGACGGCCATTTTGCAGCGTGGAATTCACCTGTCCTTTGTATTGGCGTTGGTTTTTCTGTTCTTCCCTGCAATTAGCGGTACGAAGCGCACTTTGTTTATCGATGTTCCGCTGATCTGTGCTGCTGTTTGCAGTGGTGTTTATCTCTACATGTCATTCGATGATTTGATCTATCGAATTGGTGACCCAAATCTGCCGGATATGATCGTTGGTTGTGTCACCGTTGTCGTGCTGCTGGAGGCGACTCGCCGCACGGTTGGCTGGGTGATGACGATGTTGGCTGTTATTTCGCTGCTGTACAGCTACTTTGGTCATTTCCTGCCAGAACCCTTTGGTCACTCGGGGCGCGATCTGGAACGCATCGTTACGCAGATGTTCTTTTCTACCGAGGGTATCTACGGCGTGCCGCTGGGTGTTGCTGCGACCTACGTGTTCCTGTTTATTTTGTTCGGATCCTTCATGGAAAAGAGCGGCGTGGGGACGTTGTTCATCAATTTGGCCAACGCATTTGCCGGTAAGTACCAGGGAGGGCCGGCAAAGGTCGGCATCATCTCGACTGCCAGTGTGGGCATGGTGTCCGGTAGTCCCGTTTCAGATGCAGCGACTACCGGCGCTTTCACCATTCCCATGATGAAGCGGGTTGGCTACAAGGCGCGCACTGCTGCGGCAATCGAGGCGGTTGGCGCTTCAGGTGCATCGCTTATGCCGCCGGTCATGGGGGCGGGTGCATTTGTCATGGCTGACATGAGTGGCGTGCCCTATAGCGAGATCATTCTGCACGCGATTATTCCAGCCATGTTGTTCTATACAGCCTTGATGTTTGTCGTCGGAAACGAGGCGCGCAAGACCGGGGTCAAGGCGCTGCCGGCGGAGGAAATCCCCGCCAAGAAAGATGCCCTGCTGAAAAGCCTGCGTCTGCTGGTGCCGTTGCTGGTGCTGATTTTTTCGCTTGCGGTTCTCAGGGTCTCGCCGTTGCGGGCAGCGCTTTTCGCCACGGCTATCGTTGTTGTTACGACGTTTCTCTACAACTTCTTCAAGCCCGAACTGAAGGTGCCTGCCAAGCACATGCTGGAGGCGCTGATAGAGACACCGCGCAAGATACTCGTCGTGTCGGTTGCGTGTGCAACAGCAGGCATCATCATTGGCATGCTGGGTATGACCGGCTTGGGGCTCAAGCTTTCCGACATCCTGATGTCTATTTCCCAGGGGCATCTGCCTATTGCCTTGCTCTGTGCCATGGTGATCTCGATTGTGCTTGGCATGGGGCTGCCGCCCACCGCAGCCTATATTGTGATGGCCGTAACTGCAGCGCCGTTTCTGGTGCAGATGGGCGTCCCTGTGGTCGTCGCACATTTCTTTGTTTTTATGTACTGCTGTTACGCGCCGATTACCCCGCCGGTTGCGCTTGCGGCTTACACAACAGCAGGTATCGCTGGCTGTGATCCCTTCAAAGCCGGTCTGGATGCGTTCCGCATCAGCCTGACAGGCTTTGTTTTGCCGATCATGGTGGTTTACAACCAGTCGCTGCTTGGGCTGGGCTCCTGGGTCGATATCTTGACGGCGTGCGCCCTTGGGCTGGTTGCCGTGTGGATGATGTCCATTGCGTTGGTAGGTTGGCTGCAACGCCGTGTCGGTGTGATCTGGCGCCTTGTTCTTGCCATGGCTGCCGTTGGGTGTCTGACACCGGTAACATGGGCTCACCTCTGCTCGTTCGTTGTGTTGTTGGTATTTGTCTTCACACAGACGAACTGGCTGGTGAAGCGGTTTTCTTCAGCAACCCAGCTGTAGAAAGCAAGGGAGTTCGTGAGGAGGTGCCTCGGCTACCTCCTCGCGCTGATCCTTGCAGGCAGTTCGGACAAGCAATCATTGACTGCAGCCGCTTGCAAAACTCCCATAAAGGCTGAAACCAGATGAGAAATATCCCACCCCTAAATGCACTGCGTGTTTTCGAAAGTGTTGCCAGACTCAAGAGTTTTTCGAAGGCCGCAGACGAACTTCACGTAAGTCAGTCGGCCGTAAGCAAGCAAATTAGCTTGCTCGAGAATTACCTGGGTGTTCAGTTCTTTCTGCGTGACCGAACGGGTATCCAGCTTACGGAGCTTGGGCAGCGCTATTTTGAAGGTGTGCAGCCGGCGTTCGAGCGAATCGTGGCTGCAACTCAAGGTTTAACGGCCCAGGTAGAGGATGAGCCGCTGCGGGTCCGCGTTTACTCGACGTTTGCCGCGCGCTGGTTGATGCATCGCTTACCCCGTCTGCAAAGCAGACATCCCGACCTCCGCATTCGTATTTCGACGGCAGTTGCCCCGGTGGATTTCGCGATCGAGCGCGTTGATGCGTCGATTCAGCTGGGCAAAGGGGAGTGGGAAGGTATGCAGCAAGATTTTCTGTTTGCTGATGAGCTGCGGCCGGTGTGTCGGCCAAAGCTGGTGGCAGGGCTCCCCGCCGGGAGGACGCCAGCAGATCTTGTTGGGCGGCGGCTTGTTCACTCCCGCTACCGGAAGAATGACTGGAGCGACTGGTTTGCCTCCGCCGGTATCGAGTATCAAATGGAGGAGGACCCCTTCATGTTGCCAAGCTCCCTGCTGGCCTATCAGGCGGCGCAGGACGGGCTGGGCATTGCGATCGCGCAAACCCGTATGGTCGAACGGGAGCTGCGTGCAGGAACCCTTATTTATTTTTGTGAACACACTCTTGTTCGAGATCTGGGCTATTACCTGGTCACGCCGATGAACTCGCCAAGGGAAGACAAGATAACCCGTTTCAGAGAGTGGCTTGCCCTGGAAATAAGCTAGCCGTCTCGAGACGGGCTCAACCTACTGTGAATGGATGATGAGACTGATATGGCCACGTTAATTGAGCAACTCGCCGACTTTGCCGTAAGTACTGCAGATTCGCGGATGGACGTCGACGTTTTGCACCATAGCAAGCGTGCAGTTCTGGACTGGTTTGCATCACTGTATCCGGGCACCCGTGAGCCGGTAGCGATGAATCTTGCTGCCGCCCACGCGGACGAACGCAATCTTGGCAAGAGCAGTCTGCCGGGTTTCGGGGCGACATCCTTGCCGGCGACAGCGGCGTGGATCAATGGCACGTCTTCCCATGCTGTCGAGTTTGATGACATTTTTAAGGATGCTGTCTATCACCCGGGGGTGCCGACGGTTGCCTCAGCGCTTGCAGTAGGCGAACACATCGGTGCTTCGGGGGCCGATTTTTTGCGGGCTATCATGGTTGGCTATGAGGTATCGACCCGTATTGGCGCGGCAGTGCAGCCATCCCATTACCATTATTTCCACACTACTGGCACCATCGGCAGCTTTGCTAGCGCCGCGGCTGCGGCGTCCCTGCTAGCGCCCACCAGTCGGGATGTTATGGCTCATGCGCTTGCAACCGCCGGGTCATTTGCGGCGGGGCTTCAGCAGGCGTTTCGGTCCGACTCAATGACCAAAGCGCTGCACGGTGGACATGCCGCTTCCTCGGGAGTTACCGCAGCGCGGGCGGCTTATAACGGCGTGACTGGCGCACTGGATATTCTTGAGGGAGAGGTCGGCTTTGGTGCGGCCATGAGCAAGTCGCCTCAATGGAACAAGGTGACCCAGGGCTTGGGAGAGGTCTACAACATCACTCGGGTGACTCACAAAAGTCACTGCTGCTGCGGCCACACCTTCGCTGCTATTGACGGTGTGCAATCGCTCCGCTCGCAGTTGTCGGAGTCCGAGCTTGCTGATGTCGAACGCATTGAGGTTGACACCTATCAGACGGCTTTGGATGTAACAGGTAACTATGCGCCTGTATCAGCCTATCAAGCCAAGTTCAGCATGCCCTATGTGCTGGTGCAGGCGTTGCGCTTTGGCAGCGTCAGACTGGAAGCCTTCTCGAATGAGCGTCTGTTGGATGGCGCAACACGTGAGCTCATGCAGCGCGTCGTGCTCAATGCTTGCCCGGAGCTCAGTGCACGGTTTCCTTCGAGCCGCTCGGCACGGGTTCGTCTTGTACTCAAGGGCGGGCGTGTGTTGGAGCACTTCGCTGCGCATCGCAGAGGCGATCCGGAAGCCCCGTTGAGTGACCGGGAGTTGAATGACAAGTTTTCCGAATTGGTTGTGCCGGTTATCGGTGCTGGTGCAGCGCAGGGGTTGGCGGAGAAAATCTGGTCCCTGGATAGCATCGAGCTGCGTGAGCTTAACCTCGTCTCTCTGGGATAGGGCCATTTGTCTGCATCATGTTGCTTGCCAGGGCCGGCAGCATGATGCAAGTACACCACGCGCTTTACGCCCTTGCAGGGTTGCAAGTCAGAAGCCGCGATATTGGCTGTGTTCCTTTGACTCTTCGCGTGGTCTTCCGCATATATTGGTATGAGCCGCGGCGACGTGCTGGTTTAGTGGGCTGTTACTGCGTGCCGGATAGCCCTCGTCGAGGTGCTTCTCCGCGTCAATGTATGCGGCTCTGGGTGTGATAGGGCAGTGTATGGACCAGGCCCGATGCTGAGCATCGGGCCTGGTTGTTTTCCGTGTGGCTGAATATGGCAGAGGAACTCCGCACAAGGGTCATGCAGAGCGTTTTGATGGCTGGTTGTGCAGGTAATGGAATACCGACAGATCACCCATTTTGAATGTACTTCCCGATACCTTCGCCAGGTTTGATTGCTGGGCGTTCAGCTTGCTCAGTGGCTGGTTTGCAGCCCAAAAGCCCGGTCCGCCCTCCCATTTCGGGAAACCAAAACCATTAACCATGACCAGGTCAATGTCTGTTGCTCGCGTCGTAACGCCTTCTGCCAGCAGCAGCGCAGCTTCGTTGGCGATGGTAAGCAGTGCGCGCTCAATGATTTGCTGCTGTGTAAACGCCTGTCGGGTAAACCCCTTACTACGGGATTCCTGCAGAATCAGGCTGTTGACCTCTTCTGCTTCCTGTTGGTTTCCGCGCTCGTCGTAGCTGTAGTATCCACCCTGAGTCTTTCGGCCCAGTCTGCCTTGCTCGCACAACAGGTCGGGAATACGGCAGTAGCGCTCGCCCTCGGAACGCAGATGGGCGCGAGCCTTGCGCATACGCCATGCGATATCCAGACCGGACAAGTCCGCTACCGCGAAAGGCCCCATTGCCATGCCAAAAGACTCCATGGCCTGGTCAATTTGCGACGGCAGTGCTCCTTCCTCCAGCATGTACTCACATTGCTGACGGTACGCAGCGTAAAGTCGGTTGCCGATAAAACCGAAGGCGTTGTTTGCAACGATTGGCAGTTTGCCCAGACGCCTGGCGAGAGCAAAGCCGGTGCTGACAGCGGCGGGCGCGCTATACATTCCGGAAATCACCTCAACCAGGCGCATTACGTTGGCAGGACTGAAAAAGTGCATGCCAATGACTTGCTGAGGTTTCTGCGCGGCCTCGGCGATCTGGTCAATATCCAGATAGGAGGTGTTTGTCGCGAATATTGCGCCATCACGGAGCAGTGGCTCCACCTTGCGTAGCAGCTCCTGCTTCACTTGCAGGTCTTCAAAAACAGCCTCAATGACGAATTGGGCTGCCGACAGCTGGGCCCAGTCGACAGTCGGGTTGAGTCTGGCCAGTGCATCATAAGCTGATGCCTGAGAAAGACGGCCTTTTGCGACGCGGCGCTGGTACTCCTGAGCAATCCGCTCTTGGCCGGTTTGCAGGGCGGTCGGGTTCTGTTCGAGCAGAATAACCTCAAGGCCAGCTTGCAGCAGCGCCAGTGCAATGCCGCAGCCCATCGTCCCGGCCCCAATGACGGCAACGCAGTTCACTTCAGCCCCAGGCACACCATCCAGCTCGAGCCGTTTGCTTGACTGGCGTTCGGCAAAGAAAAGGTGGCGTAGTGCAAAGGCATCATTTGACAGTCGCAGGTCCTGGAAAATGCGGCGCTCTTCCTCCAGTGCCAGGTCGGCTGGAGTGCTAGCCGCGCTTTTAATCGAATCGATGGCTGCGATGACTTGCGGACGACGTCGTCCTGCTTTGAGTGCCGCAGCCGCGGCCGCCTCGATATCCTGGGTCTCGGCGGCAGGCGTCGACAACGCCAGAACCTGATGTTTGCTGCCGAGCGTTCGCAGGTAGTCCACTGCGAAGTCGGCCAGGTTGCCAATGGAAATGGCATCAATAATGCCCAGGCGGTGTGCTTCTTCGGCTTTGAGGCGGGTGCCCGCGCAAATCAACTCAATTGACTTGGGTATGCCGACGAGGCGAGGCAGGCGCTGCGTACCGCCTGCGCCAGGAATCATGCCAAGGGTCACCTCCGGCAGTCCAACCATGCTATCGATGGCGGCTACCCGGGCATCACAACCGAGGGCTAATTCCAGCCCTCCACCCAGTGCAGAACCATGAATTGCAGCGATCACCGGTTTGCTGCAGCGCTCAATTGCTTTGATTACGCTGGGGAGCTGGGGCTCTTCCAGGGGCGCGCCAAACTCCTTTAGATCAGAGCCGGCAATAAACGTTTTTCCCGCTCCGATAAGGACGGCACCAATCAGGGCTGAATCATGCTCAACCAGCTCAATAGCCTCAAGTATGCCCCGACGGACCGCCAGTGAACCTGCGTTCACGGGCGGATTGTTTATATAGACCAGCGCAACGTTACCGTTGCGCTGGATGCTGATGTAGTCACTCATCAAAGGCTCCTCAGGCGATTCGGATCAGCGCGTCCACGGCAACCACGCCGTCGCCTTTGCCTTTCACAAGCAAGGGGTTCATTTCCGCTTCAATCACAACGCAGTCGGTCTGCATGGCCAATTTGGAGAAAGCGCTAACAGCTTCAGCGATGGCTTCGAGGTCACCTTCCGGTCGTCCGCGATAGCCTGCCAATGCCTGCAATGCCTTCACCTCACTCACCATTTCCCGTGCTTGCTCAACACTAACCGGCGCCAGGCGCATGGCCCGGTCGCAGTAGATCTCCGTCAGGATGCCGCCAGCTGCGAGCATGACGAGAGGGCCCGCGTCGGGATCGCGGCGATAGCCTACCAGCACCTCACCAAGGCCCTTGTCCATCGCCTGAACCAGCACTTTTTCTATCGTTAGTTCTGGCAGATGCCTGCCGACGCTGGTGACGATCTGCTGCATCGCTTGAGCGAGCTGCTCGGCGTTCGCGACTGGCAGCACGACGCCGCCGACGTCGGTTTTATGGGCGATTTCATCGTGCAAAACTTTGACGACAACCGGGTAATCAAACGGGAGCTCGGGGACCGGCTGGTTGACATCCAGGACTTGGAAAGGAGCATGGGTGACGCCAAGAGGCTTAATCATCCGGTAGGCGTCACACTCGTTTAGCATGCGTTGTACGCCTGGCTCAACGGCCGGCAGTTCGCAGCTATTCGGGTAGCGTCGAGAAAAGGCAGCGGTTATTGCATCGCCGCATGCCTCAGGAGTGCGGAAGCACGGCACGCCAGCGGAGCTCAGCAACTCGAGTGCTGCAGGCGCTTCAGGCACAACAAAGCAAGCCAGCGGCTTGTCACTAAAACTCAGCGAGTCGACAACCGGCTTGACCGCAAGGTCTGCGTTGAAGCGGGCGGAGGAGCCGACGGTAGCCAATACCATGTCGAACTCAGGCGCGGTCAGCATGACCTCCAGTGTCGCTTTCATCACTTCATACTTGGTTCCTGCCAGCGTCAGATCGACAATCCCGCCCGGGTTGACCTCGACGCCGCGAGCAGCCATGCGGGCCAGCGTTTCAGCAGAGGGAGGCACCACGGCCAGGCCGCGCACCCCGAGCTGATCAACGGCCATGGCGGCACCGCCACCGGTGGTGGTCACGACACCGATAGAGGGACGCTTACCGGAACGGAGGCGAGCGTTCTCCAGCGGAATGCGTGACAGCAGCGGAATGGCTTCCAGAAAGCCTTCCAGGGTTTCAACGCGTGCGATACCGCAATCTCTGAAGAAGGTCTCAGCAACGGCGTCTTCACCTGCCAGCGCTCCGGTATGAGAAACTGCCAGCTCCGCTGCTACGTCAGAGCGCCCCAGCTTGTAGGCCACTACGGGTTTGCCTCGCTTGGCTGCAGCCAGGGCAAAGCGTCTGAGGTCATTGGCATGATGCAGCGACTCGAGAAACAGCATGTAGCCGGTGATCTTGGGATCATCCAGAGTGCTCTCGCAAATACTGCCAATGCTGATGTTGGTCTCGCTTCCGACCGATATCAGCCCCGCAAAACCAACGTTCTTACTTTTTCCGCGCGATACCAGGGCCCCCAGCATACTGCCACTATGAGATGCGCAGAATATGCCGCCGGTAGGCAGGTCGGGTTCAGCAAACGCGGCGTTGGCTGTCAGAATCAGACTTTCGTGCAGATTGACTACGCCAAGGCTGCTGGGCCCGAGGATGCGGACGCCGGTCCGTTCGGCGGTTTCGAGCAGTTTCAGCTCGCGCGCCTTGCCTTCTTCTCCCGACTCAGAGAAGCCGCCAGCCAGAATGGTCGCCACCGGAATGCCAAGGCGTCCGCATTCTTCGATGGCGCTTACTGCCAGATCGGAGTTAGTCAGGATAAAGGCATGCTCAGGAACTTCCGGTAGCGCACTCAGGGAGGGGTAGGCCTTTTCGCCCTGCACCTCTGAGCGGCTTGGGTTGACGTTGTAGATAGTGCCCTGGTAGCCGGCAGCCCGGAGAAAACGCAGTGGTCTGGATGCCGTTTTACTGCTGTCATCAGAGATGCCGACGAGTGCAACGCTTTTGGGCCGCAAAAGCGCATCCGCAACCGAAGAAGTAAGGGGTTTAAGCATAAATTCTGCTCCCTGCTCAGGCTTTCTTGGCGCGTTGATCGAAGCGGCGTCCAAAGACATCCTCGGCGATACGGTTCTTTAGAATTTCAATCGAACCGCCAGCAATCATCCAGCCGCGGGTCCGTTTGACACAGTACTCAACCAGCGCTTCTGAGGAGTAGCCATAGCCCCCCATCGCTTGCAATGCGCTGTTCGAAACCTCCCAGCCAGCCATGTTGCAGGCGTACTTGGCAACGCTGGTTTCATAGGCAGACGGCAGACCGCCATCGGCGTTTGCCGCGGCCCGGTAGAGCAGCATCTGTGCCGACTCAAGCTTCACTGCCATTTCCGCAAACATCCATTGCAGACCCTGGAATTCGCACAGCTGACGACCAAATTGCTCCCGGGTCAGGCAGTGCTCTTTCGCTACGTTGAATGCGTGACGACCGAGCGCCAGTGCGCGGGAAGAGTTACCGATACGCTCTACGTTAAAGCCGGAAATTTGTTTCTTGAAACCGCCAGGGCCAAGCAGCACATTGGCTTTCGGGATTTTGCAGTCGGTGAAGTACAGCTGGCACCATTCCTCCCCGCTCATGAACGAGGACGGCTGGCCCACTTCGAAGCCGGGCGTGCCTCGCTCCACGATGACAGAGCCGATACCGCTCAGGCCAGGTCCGAAGCGAACGTAGATGAGGAAGGTGTTGGCGTGCGGGCTGTGGGTTGAGAACACTTTTGAGCCATTAATGATGAAGTGGTCCCCATCTTCAACGGCTGAGGTTTTCAGCTCTGTTACTGCAGAGCCGGCACCAGGTTCGCTCATGCCCAATGCCAGCAGGCTCTTGCCCGCAATCAGATCAGGTAGAAAGCGCTCTTTCAGCTCGGGAGATGCGTATTCGGCAAACGTGCGGATCGCACCGAAGTTGCCGGCCTGCACGACGTCCGCACTTTTGGGGCAGACCAGAGCCAGTTCCTGAATGGCAATGACGGCGTCCATCAATGAGCCGCCGATGCCGCCATCTTCCTCTTTCACGGTGATGCCAAGCATCCCTTGGGCGGCCAGCTTGGAGGCTACATCCCATGGGTAGTCGTGGGAGTGCGCTCGTTCCAAAGCGCCATCAGCGAGTTCGCGCTGAGCGAAGCGTCGTACGGAGTCTGCAAAGGCTTGTTGTTCTTCTGTGAAGTGGAAATGCATAGATCTAAATTCCGCTGCTTGGTGAATGTGACGCCGATGTTAGTCAATGCAGTAGTTATGAGGGTTTACTAAAAATCATCCTGCCATGACATATTCGAAAGCGGTTAACAGCGCGCTGCTGGCTACTATCGCCGCTCTTTCAATCGAGTGGAGCAGGCTTATGGCGACCTACATATGCGATGCAATCAGAACACCAGTTGGCCGCTTCGGAGGGGCACTGTCTGCAGTGCGCGCCGATGATCTGGCTGCCATCCCGATCAGAGCATTGATGGAACGCAATCCGGATATCCCCTGGGATGCTGTGGACGAGGTGATTCTCGGCTGCGCCAACCAGGCTGGTGAAGACAATCGGAATGTCGCACGGATGGCCGCGCTGCTGGCAGGGGTGCCCGTCTCTGTGCCGGGAACGACAATCAATCGTTTGTGTGGATCAGGGCTGGACGCACTGGGCACAGCGGCTCGTGCGATTAATTCGGGTGAATGCAGTTTGATCGTTGCCGGCGGCGTAGAGTCGATGAGCCGTGCGCCCTTCGTGGTCGGCAAGGCGGATGCGGCATTTTCACGAGGCATGACCATGCAGGACACCACCATCGGCTGGCGATTCGTCAATCCGGCGATGGCTCATCTTCACGGTGTTGATTCAATGCCGGAAACCGCCGAGAACGTGGCCGACGAGTTTGCTATCTCTCGTGAGGACCAGGACCTGTTTGCCTTACGAAGTCAGGACAAGGCGGCCGCGGCCATCGAGAACGGTGTACTCGATTCCGAGATTGTGCCGGTCGTAGTGCATCAGAAAAAAGGTGAGCCGAAAGTAGTCTCGCGAGATGAGCACCCGCGCAAAACATCGCTGGATGCGCTGGCCCGCTTGAAACCCGTGGTGCGCGCTGGCGGCACCGTTACCGCGGGCAACGCCAGCGGAGTGAATGATGGTGCTTGTGCCTTGCTGTTGGCTGACGAGCCCACCTGTCAGCGGCATCAGTTGCAAGCGCGAGCCAAAATTCTGGCAACAGCAACGGCCGGCGTCCCGCCAAGAATCATGGGGATCGGTCCGGTGCCTGCTACTCGGAAAGCGCTTCAGATGGCAGGCCTGGCTATCGCCGATCTGGATGTGATTGAGCTCAATGAGGCGTTTGCCAGTCAGGGCCTGGCTGTGCTCCGTGAGCTTGGCATCGCTGACGACGACGAACGGGTTAATCGATACGGTGGCGCCATTGCGCTGGGACACCCTCTTGGTATGAGTGGTGCACGACTGGTCACTACTGCTGTTAATCAATTGGAAAGAATTAATGGCCGTTACGCCCTGTGTACCATGTGTGTTGGTGTTGGACAGGGTATTGCGATGGTCATCGAAAGAGTGTCATAGCTCGAATAGTTATTAGCTAGGTGCCTGATATGTAACGCATTCGAAATGTCTCACGGTGCGCGCTTATCAGCACCCTGCTACTGGTGGGGATTCTATTTGAAGGCTTGCGCAAATGCTCCGGTACCCCTTGGTTGGGGAGGAAGTTGCAAGCATATGAAGGCAGAAAAAGAAAAATCGAGAGTATCTCTGGGTGCTGATGGGCACGCGCCACGCACGCGCGCTCCTGGGCGTCGCCGCAACATCATCCACAGCCCTGTGAGCGATCTCTTTTGGGTGATTTCAGTTGGTCGCGACAGGCAGGAGCCGGCCAGGAGCAGTCGATGACGACAGATAAAAATTGCCCAGAAACGGCCCCTAAAGGGTGTCTACGAATCTAGAGAGATTCAGCCTCTACCGCATGTTTTACAGAAGATCCCATCGGCAACATATTGGAAGTATGCATCCACAAGCTACCCTGCTGGGTCGGTGCTGATGGCTGAGTTGGGACAAAACTCTGGAATGCTGCCGGGCGGGCGCTGGTAAGAAGCCTGCGCCCGCCCGGCGACATGTTACATCTGGATTTTGGTTACTTGTAGTGGTCAACCCATCCCGGACAGTGGGTTGAGTTTTTCTTCAGCCACGGCGGGCGGTAGCCCATTGTTGAATTGATGCGGCCTGACCCAGTTATAGCGATGCATCAGGTAGTGACTGATGTCCCGCTGAGCTTCTTGGCCCGTCATGTAGCCGGTCGATGGAATCCACTCCGATTTCAGGCTGCGGAATAAACGCTCCATCGGCGAGTTGTCCCAGCAGTTGCCTCGACGGCTCATACTCTGTTCCATCCGGTATCGCCACAGCCGCTGCCGAAACAGGCGGCTGGCGTATTGACTGCCCTGATCGGAATGAAACAGCACCTGCTGCGGTTTGCCACGCTGTTCGTAGGCCATGTCCAGCGTCTTGATAACCAACTCAGCATCCGGCTTGGCGGAAAGCGCCCAGCCGACCACTCGCCTTGTATGCAGATCCAACACCGCCGCCAAGTAATGCCAGCGGCCTTGTGCCCAGATGTAGGTGATGTCGCCGCACCACACCTGATTGGGGCGCTCAGTGGTGAACTCGCGGTTCAGCCGGTTCGGGATATCTGGCCGTTCAACCGTAGCCTGCTTGTACGCGTGCGAGCCTGGTTGTTTGCTGACTAAGCCCAACTCGCGCATCAACCGACGCACGCGAAAGCGGCCAATGCTTACGCCATCCTCACGCAGCATGCCCAGGATGCTTCGGCTGCCAGCCGATCCTCGACTCTGGTTGAACAGCTGATTGACCTGACTGCGCAGTGCAACACGGCGTGCATCAACACGGCAGCGCCGCAGGCGATGGGCGTAGTAGCAAGACCGCACCACGTCGAACGCTGAACAGACCACTTCCACTGACTCCCGCTCACTCAACTGGTCTATCAGCGCGTACGATTGAACTCGTCCGACATCAAGAGAGCGGTAGCCTTTTTTAGAATCGCTTTCTCCCGTTCCAGTCGGTCAATCCTGGCTTCCAGCTCCTGGATTTTCTGCTGCTCGGGAGTCAATGCTTTGCTCTTCGGGGTAACGCCCTGGCGCTCCTCTTGGAGCTGTTTTACCCAGCGGCGAAGTGCCGATTCAACCAGCCCCAGCGAACGGGCTGCTTCGATATGGCTGTAGCCCTGATCGAGCACCAGGCCGGCGGCCTCTCGTTTGAACTCGGGCGTAAAAGAACGACGTTGCTTGGTCATCAGACACCTCTCTATGGCGAGCATTCTCGCCCTAAATGGGTGTCCGGGATTAGTAGACCACTACAAGCCTTACTCAAGATATAGCAGGGTGCTCAGCGACCCAGAGCCAGCGAAGGAGGGCCTCCCACTGTCTCTGCGATATAATCAGCGTGCCGGCAACCCAGGATCAATTCCGGTCATCGCAATAGAAACGTCCCAGAGTCGTTTGGCAAGCACCGAGTCTTCAGCCTGCGGCGCTCGTTTGGCCTCACCAGCAACACCTCTGATTCCGCCGAACCCTGTCGGACCGTAATAGCCACCTGGTGTGACGTCACCTGTTGCCGCGAGTAATGCCGGCCAGGCGCCTTTATCCGCACTATTTAGGAGTAGGCTCACGATCGGCAATGCCAACTGGGCCAGTCCCATGTGCCGGCCTAGACTGGTGCTTGCTACGCCAGGATGGACACCAATGGCCTTAACGCTGGAGTGGTTTGCGCTCAAGCGACGGTCTAATTCGAAAAAAAATAGTGCATTGGCCAGCTTGCTGGCACTGTAGCGTTGTCCCTTGGAATAGCTGTGTTCAGCATTTAGGTCGTCCCAGTCTATCTTCGCCTTCCAGTGCGCGATGCTTGAGGTGACGACAATGCGTGATCCCTGTGTCTCAGCCAGCTTTGGCAATAGCAGGGATGTGAGTGCGAACACCCCCAGATGGTTGATTCCAAATTGAGACTCAAACCCTTGACTGGTGCGCGTCAGCGGTGGGTTCATGATCCCGGCGTTGTTGATGAGTGCATCGATGCGCGGTTCGCCTGAGGCGATGACTGCGGCTGTGCGTACGGCTTGGATGTCGCCCAGATCGAGGGGGAGCCAGGCAAGGTTGGCGTTTGGAGTCAGCCGTTTGATGCGCCTGATGGCTTCTTCTGCTCTCTCCTTTGCCCGGCATCCCAGCAGGACACGGGCGCCCCGTGCAGCTAGTACTCTGGCTACCTCGAAGCCCACCCCCGTATTGGCGCCGGTAACGATGAAACATTTGGCGGATTGGTCAGGGACATCTGTTTCTGTGAAACCGCGGTGACATGACATACCTACCTCTGAATTGAGTGATTACGTGCTCGTTTATTTGGCAAAAAAATTGAGCCGCAGATCCTTTCCATAGTTCGAAGGATGCGAGTTCAATGGACTCCCGTTCGCTTGGCTTGGCAGCAATGGCGTTGATCGTGATATCTGCCAGATCGAACAGGATCGTATCGATATAGAAGGTCAGATCCACATGCACCAGGCCCTGCTCCACGATCCTTCGAGGCTCTTGGAGCAGGGCGTAGCAGCGATTTCGGCTTTCACTGGTCACGCGCTCTGATACTTTCAGCTGGATCAACGTCATTCGCAACGCGGTATTGTTCAACCCCCACTCGAGCAAACGACTCCAAACGATGAACAGTCGCTCTCGCGGACTAGCATTCTCTGGATCGGGAGCTGACATTGCTGTCGCAAGTTTGGTCTCAACCTCAATGAACAACTGGTTCAGCAAACCATCCTTGGTAGAAAAGTAGGTGAACAGGGTGCCCTCTGCCCTGCCCCCCGCCGCCGCCTTGGCGATCCTGGCGGTAGGGGCACTGATCCCTACTTGTGTCATGAGGTCGGATGCTGCGCCGAGCAAAACAGCACGCTTTGCCTCACTTAAAGGCCGAGCCACAAGCAGGAATTCCTAACACACAGAACATGGCGGCTTTTCAGCGTTCCGTTAGAGAGAATTGTGTCTGTCAATCTTCAGAGCAATTGCCCACCCGAAATGTCGAAGGTCGTGCCGTTCGCCCACGCCATGTCATCGGACAGAATAGCGGCTACCGCAGCACCAATATCGTCTGGCAGACCGACACGTCCAAGTGCGATGCCCTGCGCCACGTAGGCGTTGATATCTTTATTATCGCGCACTGTGCCACCGCCGAAATCGGTCTCGATGGCTCCAGGGGCAATTGCATTCACGCGGATCTGGCGCGAGCCAAGCTCTATGGCCATGTAACGGGTCATCACTTCGAGTGCAGCCTTAACTGCCGCGTAAACGCTGTAGCCCGACAGTGTAAAGCGCACAAACCCGGACGATACGTTCAGGATACGACCGCCGTCTTGCATCAGCGGCAACAGCTTTTGGGTCAGGAATACAGGGCCTCGAAAATGCGTGGCAACCAGCGAGGCGAATTGTTCTTCAGTCGCGTCGACAAAGTTTGCAAAGAGCCCGTTGCCAGCATTGTTGATGAGAAAGTCGAAGTGCTCACGATCGAAAACGTGCTTTAGCGTGTTACTCAAAACGTCGGAAAAAGTCTGATAGCTGGTGGTATCGGTTAAGTCGAGCGCGAGCATTGTGGCCTTGCCGCCCAGCATTTCGATTTCTTGCTTCAACGTCTCGGCTTCCGCCATGCCGCTGCGATAGGTCCCGATGACATGGATTCCGCGTTTGGCGAGGTGAAGCGCCATGTTGCGGCCAAGGCCACGGCTGGCGCCAGTGATGAGTGCGATCTGATTGGTCATGAGTTTTCTCTGCTAGGTTAGGCGCGCCTCACGGCGCACTTTGGACCTGCCCAAGATAGGTAATGACCGGGTTGCAGCCCACGCCCAATAGACTCAATTCGTTGCCTGATTGTCTCAGACAAATTGCGCGATGGTGATACGTTGGCATAATTGGCCGATGAACAAAGACCTAGCGCCGCATCTCGATATAGCTCTGCGCCATGCACCTCCGGGGTTGACTGCCACCTGCATTCCGCGTGTGGATATCTGCGTGGGGCAAGGCTCCACAGACAAGGCGCCATGCCTGTATCGCTCGATGATCTGTTTCATCCTGCAAGGCTCGAAGCGCATTGCGCTCAACGATAATCTGCTGAGCTACGGCAGCGAGCACTATCTCATCAGCGCTCTGGATCTGCCTTTGGTGGGGCAGATTCTTGATGCGCCAGAAGGGCAGCCCTATGTCGCGGTATCGCTCGTGCTTGATCCCGCCATTCTGACCGAGTTGGCGACGACGATCGCGCCGGTGCGCGAGAACGAACAGAAGGGTATTGGTATCACGATAAACCCGATGACCGCGTCGCTGCGAGATACATTGCTGCGTCTGTTATCGTTGCTCGACACGCCTGACGATATTGCGGTTCTCGGCCCCATGGTTGAACGTGAGTTGCTATATCGTCTCCTTCAGGGCCCGCAAGGACGACTGCTGCGACAGATTGCCCAACCCGAGGGCGCACTGGGTGGGGTCCGGCGAGCGGTTGCCTGGATCAGGAGCAACTACACTTCACGACTTCGCATTGAGCAGCTCTGCGCGGCGAGCGGTATGAGTCGGGCAAGCCTGCATCGTCATTTCCTGTCCCTGACGGGGCTCAGTCCTATTCAGTACCAGAAGCTGCTAAGACTGCAGGAGGCTCGCCAGCTTCTGTTGGCTGGCGAGCATCGCGCTGCCGATGTGGCATTCGCTGTCGGCTATGAAAGTGCATCACAGTTCAGCCGTGAGTATCTCCGCCAGTTCGGCGCACCGCCAGCACGCGACGTACGCGATGCTCGGCAGGCGATCGGCGCTAAAGAAGGACGCTAGCTATGACTACCCTGTCAGTGCACAGCACAGTCGCGCTGTGGCTTTGGCGCGGACTGAAGGAGACAGGATTGGCTGCGAATCGCTCTGGCGATTCTTGGGGCGTTGCCCCGTCGCTTTGCTCCGCCCAAATCGCGCTGCGATTTGTCGAACGACAGGTCCGAATCGGCCATCCAGCACACCACACAAAGCAAAAGGCCCAGCGGTTGCTGGGCGGGCGTGTATGGCTGAAGGCGCGCTGTGGCCCTGGCGTGGTCTAAGCGAGACAGGATTGGCTGCGAATCGCTCTGGCGATTCTTGGGGCGTTGCCCCGTCGCTTTGCTCCGCCCAAATCGCGCTGCGATTTGTCGGACGACAG
>Ga0066860_10000024_pt1 | contig 86018 bp, 99 predicted proteins | sample ETN07SmetaG_FD_65601 | JGI IMG/M metagenome (GOLD analysis project Ga0066860, IMG submission 65601) | Marine microbial and viral communities from oxygen minimum zone, Eastern Pacific Ocean - ETNP2014F14-07SV275 | ecosystem: Environmental > Aquatic > Marine > Oceanic ... | reverse complement strand
CGCTGGGCTGTCAAGCCTTATTTTCAAGCTAACTTATTGATTAATAAGCGCTTTCGAATTAGCGTCCTGCCCTGCGAGAGCGCGAATTATAGAGACCTCAGCGGGCGCGTCAAGCCTTTTTCAACACAATGCGTGCAAATTTCTTTTTGCCCGCCTGGCAGACGTAGGAGACACCTGGCTGAAACACGAATTCACGATCAACAACCACGCCATCTACCTTAACCGAACCGGCATTGAGCAGGTCTCGGGCTGCAGCCGCGTTCTTAGTCATCCCGGCACGATTCAGTACGGCGGACACTGGCAGCTCGCCGTCGACTTCAATCTCGACTTCCGGCAGATCATCCGGCAGCTCACCATCCTTCAGACGGTTCCCGGCAGAACGGTGCGCGTTGGCAGCGGCTTCTTCGCCGTGAAAACGAGCCACCAGCTCTTCGGCCAGCTTGATCTTGATATCACGGGGATTGGCCCCGCCTTCGATATCGCGCTTGAACTGCCCAATCTCCTCCATGCTGCGGAAGCTGAGCAATTCAAAGTAACGCCACATCAGGCTATCAGGCATGGACACGAGCTTGTTGTACATCTCGCCCGGCGCATCGTTGATACCTATATAGTTGTTCAACGACTTAGACATCTTCTTGACGCCATCCAGACCTTCCAGGATCGGCATGGTCAGAATGACCTGCGGCTCCTGGCCGTACTGACGCTGGAGCTCCCGCCCCATCAGCAGGTTGAACTTCTGATCGGTGCCGCCCAGCTCAACATCCGCCTGCATGGCGACCGAGTCATACCCCTGAACCAGGGGATAGAGAAACTCATGAACGGCAATCGACTGTCCGCCTTTATAGCGCTTGTCGAAATCGTCACGCTCAAGCATGCGAGCCACGGTGTACTTACCAGCCAGCTGGATCATGTCAGCCGAGGTCATCTTGTCCATCCAGGTGGAATTGAACATCACCTGGGTCTTGGTCGGATCAAGAATCTTGAACACCTGCTCTTTATAGGTCTCGGCATTGACCAGCACCTGCTCCCGCGTCAGGGGCTGGCGCGTCACGTTCTTGCCGGACGGATCACCGATCATGCCGGTGAAGTCACCTATAAGGAACAGTACCTGGTGACCGAGATCCTGGAACTGACGCAACTTGTTGATCAACACCGTATGTCCAAGGTGCAGATCCGGCGCCGTCGGGTCGAAGCCGGCCTTGATACGCAGCGGGGTGCCGCGCTCGAGCTTGGCGCGCAATTCGCTCTCAACCAGAATTTCATCCGCACCGCGCTTGATCAGCGCCAACTGCTCGTCAACCGACTTCATACGTCCAGGATTCCTGTAGATTTTAGGTGGGTGGGTAAACCGGGGAACAAACCATACAACATTGCCTATCAATTACAAGCCAGGCCAGGCGGCTGGCAACTAACAAGAATTGACGGTGGAAATCTGACAGACGGGACGAGCAAAAACTTGCCACGGGAGCTTTTCAATTATAATTTAGGAAGTTAGTCCACTTTATCTAGAATACGTCTACACAAGAGCGCTTATGGGATCTCCAGATAAAAAGTCACCGCGATACCCCAAAAGCCACCTCGTGGCCGCCAGTGGAATCGCCGCAGCGCTGAGCATCATCCTGCTCGTTGTCCCCACTACCGATGTAGAAGCCAAGAAGACTTTCGTTCAGCTTGAGCTTCAAACCCCAGAATCTGATACCACTGGCGCCGACGCGTCACTGGCCCAATCGCCTGAACAACTAGACGCGCTGGTCAGCGACGCCGTCACACTGCCCAAACCGCTGGACATTGCCAGACAGGTAACCAACGCGGCGAAGGGCGAGCCGATGGTTGCTGTCGAGCCGGCAGCCCCGGCAGAGCCGCAATGGCAACAACTGACCGTGGCCAGCGGAGATACGCTCTCTACCCTGTTCGATCGGGCCGACCTGGGCGCCAGCACGCTGCATGCGATCCTTAACAGCAGCGAGCAGGCACGCCGCTTTACGCGGCTGAACGTCGGCCAGGTATTGGAATACCAGACCGATGCCGACGGCCAACTGGTGGCCATGCGCTCCAAGCTCAACGACCTGGAGAGCATCCGTGTCGAGCGAACGGCAGAGGGTTTTGTCTTTAACAAAGACGTCATCGAACCGGATGTTCGCGAACGTTACGTCCATGGCACCATCAACTCCTCGCTGTTCCTCGCTGCACAAAACGCCGGCCTCAATCACAACCTGACCATGCAGATGGCCAACATCTTTGGCTACGACGTGGATTTTGCCCGTGACATCCGCCAAGGCGACAGCTTCGAAGTCCTGTTCGAAGAGCTGCATGTCGGCGACAAGAGTGTTGGCAACAACAACATTCTGGCGGCGCGCTTCACCAACCGTGGCAAGACGTTTACTGCAGTGCGCTACACCGACAGCAATGGCTACGCCAGCTACTACCGCGCCGATGGCACCAGCATGCGCAAGGCCTTCATCCGCACGCCGGTCGACTTCGCCCGCATCAGCTCGCGCTTCAATCCCGGTCGCCTGCATCCGGTACTCAACCGCATTCGCGCCCACAAGGGGGTCGACTACGCAGCGGCGACCGGCACGCCCATCAAGGCAACCGGTGATGGTCGCGTGGTCTCCGCCGGTCGCAAGGGTGGGTACGGCAACGCCGTGGTCATTCAGCACGGTCGCAAGTACCAGACTCTGTACGGTCACATGAGCCGCTTCGCCAATGGTATTCGGGCTGGCAGCAACGTAACCCAGGGCCAGATCATCGGCTATGTTGGCATGACCGGCCTGGCCACCGGCCCGCACCTGCACTATGAGTTCCGCGTAGACGGGCGCCATGTTGACCCGCTCAGCGTCCAGCTGCCGGCATCCGACCCGATTCCGGCAAGCGAACGCACGGCCTTCCTGGCCAGCAGCCAGAAACTGATGGCGGCCATGGATCAGAACCGCGCGACCCAGCTCGCCGCGCTGGAGCCCTGATGCCGCACCTGCATGTCGGTATCATGTCAGGCACCAGCCTGGATGGTATCGACATTGCCCTCTCCCGCTTTACCAGCGCGCACCAGGCGCAATGCCTGGGCGCACTTTGCATCCCCTTTCCTCACGACCTGCGCCAGCAGCTGCTGGATCTGTGCAGCCCTGGCGGCGATGAGCTCTATCAGGCTGGCATCGCCGGCAATGCCTGGGCCCGACTGGCCGCCAGCGGGGTCAAGCAGCTACTCCAGCAGCAGCATGTCAGCCCCGGGCAGGTAAGCGCCATCGGCAGCCATGGACAGACTGTGCGCCACCATCCAGACCAAGGCTTCAGCCTGCAGATCGGCAACCCGTCGCTGCTCGCCGAGCTGACCGACATCAACGTGGTAGCGGACTTCCGCAGCCGCGACCTGGCCGCAGGCGGAGAAGGTGCGCCACTGGTGCCGGCCTTTCATCACTGGCTACTGAGCAGTGACGAGCAGACCCGCACCCTGGTCAACATCGGTGGCTTTGCCAACCTGACGGTGCTGAAACCGGGCCAGAGCGCATCAGGGTTCGACTCCGGGCCGGGTAACGCACTGATGGATAACTGGGCGCAGCGCCATATCGGCACCCCCTACGATGAGAACGGCACCTGGGCACGCCAGGGCCAGGTGCACCGCGCCTTGCTGCAGCGCATGCTGGCTGACCCCTACTTCGCTCGTAAAGGCCCCAAGAGCACAGGGCGAGAGTACTTTCACGAAGCCTGGCTGTCGGCGCATCTTCAGCATATACCGGGCGTGGCGGCAGTCGACGTACAGGCCACGCTGGCCATGCTGACGGCGACCACCATTGCAGACGGCCTGCGGCAAACTGCGGCGGAAACACGTGAGTTGTATGTCTGTGGCGGAGGCGCGCGCAACGCACACCTGATGGAGCTGCTGCAGCAGCAGTTACCTGCCCAGCGGGTCGCCTCGACTCAGATACTGGGGGTAGACCCGGACTGGATGGAGGCAATGGCCTTCGCCTGGCTGGCGTGGCGTTTTGAACAGCGTCTGGCCGGCAACCTGCCCAGCGTCACCGGCGCGCAAGGCGAGCGCATTCTGGGCGCGCTCTACCCGGCCTGATCAGATCGAGAAGGAGGAACCGCAACCGCAGGTTGTGCTGGCGTTGGGGTTGTTGATGACGAAACGCGAGCCCTCAAGGCCTTCCTGGTAATCCACCTCGGAGCCCGCCAGATACTGAAAGCTCATCGGGTCAACGATCAGGCGCACGCCGTCGCGCTCGACCACGGTATCATCTTCAGCCAGCTCGTCATCGAAGGTGAATCCATACTGGAAGCCCGAACAGCCGCCGCCGGTGACAAACACCCGCAGACTCAACTGGTCATTACCCTCTTCATCAATCAGCGAACGCACCTTGCTGACAGCGTTATCGCTGAAGATCAGCGGGGTGGGAATATAGACTTCAGGACTCGACATACAACCTCCGACGGCCAGAGCCGCAGCACAACAGGGCAGCCATTATCCGTTTCTCCGAGCTTTTTGGTCAACTATTATGACTGTCGGCGCTATCTTGCGGGCTGTCAGTGAAGGTCAACAGCGCCGCATTTTCAGTCATGCAGTTGAGCTGACCACTGATCTGCGCCCCCATGACCATTTCCATGGAGCGGTAGTGCAGATCACCGCTGATCCGCGCCTTGGCGTCCAGCTCCAGGTGCTCCAGCGCCTGCACATCACCGCACACCTGGCCATTGATCACCACATGCGGCGCCTTGATGCTGCCCTCGACGTAGCCGTGCTCACTGATACGCACCAGGCCGTCCTGCGCCTCGATGTTGCCAACAACGCGACCATCGACCTGCACCGCGCCGACAAAGCGCAGATCCCCGATGACTTCGGCATCTTGGGCGATGATCGTGGTTTTACCGCTAAACCGCCCGATATCCGCCTTCTTCTGCTTTTCCGATCCCCACATCAGGGTGCTGCTCCTGTGACTGTCCATTCAAAAGACTGCTCGACCAGGGTCTCCCCCCCATGGCGGGCAGTCAGTGTGACCTGCTGCGGCGCGAACCCTTCCGGCAGATTCAACCTTGCCTGCTCGCTGCGCGCCGGCACTACCTGAAAATAGCGAAAGTTCAGCGCCAGCGCATCCGCCTCCACCTCGGGCGCCAGCTCGGCCAGCGTCAGGGTCTCAGCGTTGCCATCGCGTTCGCCGCTCACGGCCAGATCAAGGCTGGCCTGCAGCATGTCGCTTTCGTCGCCGACCCGGCTGACCATGACCTTGTAGGCAAACACCTGTGGGTCGTCAGTCGCATGTAACTCAAATGCCTGCACGCGCAAACCAGGGGTCATGGCGCTGGGCGCCAGCACACCCTGATACTGCGCCAGACTCTGCTGCTGGCGGAACAGCTGCGCCTCCAGGTCACTGATGACCTCCTGCCCTTCGGTGACCGATTCGCGCGCCACCAGCAGGTCGACCTCCATCTGGTGGTAGCGCTGGCGCTGCTCCTCCAGCTCTCGCATCAACTGTTGCTGCTGATCAACCAACTGATCCCGCTCCTGAATAAGCGGTGCCAGATTGCGCAGAGCCGACTCCCGACCCAGCCAGGCGCCGACCGGGATGGCTGTCAGCAACATGATCAGCACCGCCCGCCGCCAGCGCTGGCGCGCCCGGCTTTCACGCGGTGTGATGCTGACGTGGTGGTCCCGATACGACTGGGGTCGGGGCCGCTTCAACTCGGTCATCAGGGCATCAGTGCCGGCTGCGCCAGACCAGCGCGTTCATCTATACCAAACAGAATGTTCATATTCTGAACCGCCTGCCCTGACGCGCCCTTGGTCAGATTGTCGATCACCGACAACACCACCACGGTATCACCGCCCTGTGGCCGATGCACGGCGATACGACAGACATTGGCGCCCCGTACGCTACGGGTTTCCGGATGACTGCCGGCCGGCATTACGTCGACAAAGGGTTCATCGGCGTAACGCTGCTCGAACAGCGCCTGCAGATCCACGCTGGTATCGGCCACGGTCGCGTAGAGCGAGGCGTGAATACCACGAATCATCGGCGTCAGATGCGGCACAAAGGTCAGCCCGACCGGCTGGCCCGCAGCGAGCTGCAAGCCCTGGCGAATTTCCGGCAGGTGCCGGTGACCGGCCACCCCGTAGGCCTTCATGCTCTCGGTCGCCTCACAGAACAGCGAAGGCACGCTGGCACCACGTCCGGCGCCGCTGACACCGGACTTGCAGTCGGCAACCAGACGCGCCGGATCAGCCAGGCCAGCCTCAAGCAGCGGAATAAAACCGAGCTGGGTGGCGGTCGGGTAGCAGCCGGGGACGGCAATCAGGCGAGCGCCGCGAATGGCTTCACGATTGACTTCGGGCAGGCCGTAGACCGCCTCGCCAAGCAGCTCAGGCGCGCCGTGCGGCTGGTGATACCAGCGACTCCACTCCTCGGCGTCACGCAGCCGGAAGTCCGCCGACAGGTCGATGATCTTCACCCCGGTGGCCAGCAACTCACCGGCCAGCGAGTGGGCAACGCCATGCGGGGTGGCAAAGAACACCACATCGCAGGCGCCCAGGGCAGCCACATCCGGCACGCTGAAGCGCAGGTTGTCGTAGTGACCACGCAGGTTGGGGTACATGTCGGCGACACAGAGTCCTTCCTCGGATCGCGATGTGATGACCTCGACATGCGCTTCGGGGTGCTGGGCCAGCAGCCGCAGCAACTCAACACCGGTGTAACCGGTTCCGCCTACAATGCCTACTTTGATCATCATTACGTCCTGATTCTCTGTGTCTTGTTTGTACAATAGGTGCGACATCAGCGTAGCTGACGCCGCGAGAGCCCCTATGATAAAAGCGCTGACAGAAATTACCAGCACTGGCCCGGCGCCAGCGCGCCAACAGGAGACTCGTGTGTACCTCTGGATAAAAGCCTTTCACATCATGGCCGTGATTACCTGGTTTGCCGGCCTGTTCTATCTGCCCCGCCTGTTCGTCTATCACGCCCAGGCCGAAGACGACGTCAGCCGCGAGCGCTTCAAGATCATGGAACGCAAGCTGCTGCGCGGTATCATGAATCCATCCATGGTAGTCACCCTACTGCTCGGCGGCTGGATGCTTTACCTGTCACCGGCCTGGCTGAGCCAGGGCTGGATGCACGCCAAGCTGACCCTCGTCGCCCTGCTGGTGGTGTACCACCACATGTGCGGGCGCATTCGCAAACGCTTTGCCGAAGATGCCAACACTCGTTCCCACGTCTACTATCGCTGGTTCAACGAAGCACCGGTACTCGCGCTGGTCGGCATTGTGATCCTGGTTGTGGTCAAACCCTTCTAGTCCGCCCTCACCGCCCGGTCCTGCGCCCACAGGCGCAGGGCCTGCAGCTTCTCAGCCATGACCACCGACAGCGGCGCCGTGCGGCTGATGGCATTGAGGATATGCACGCTGCTGAGGCGGCCGTCACCGGCCGCGTTGGCGTACACGGCCGATACCACCGCCTGCTCGATTTCCGCCCCGGAAAAGCCCTCGCTGGCCTGCGCCAGCTGTTGCAGATCAAACTGACTGGCGTCGAGCCCGCGCTTGGCCAGGTGGATACCGAAGATATCCGCGCGAACGGCCTCATCCGGCAGATCGACAAAGAACAGCTCGTCGATACGCCCTTTGCGAATCAGCTCCGGCGGCAGTTGACTGACGTCGTTGGCGGTGGCCACCAGAAACACCCGTGACTGGCGCTCAGCCATCCAGGTCAGCAGCGTACCGAGCATGCGCCGGGACACGCCGCTGTCGCTCTGATCAGCCGCCACGCCCTTTTCGATTTCATCAATCCAGAGCACGCAGGGCTCCAGCGCATCGGCCATTTGCAGCGCATCGCGCAGGTTCTTTTCCGTCTCGCCGATGTACTTGTTGTATAGGCCGGCCATATCCAGGCGCAGCAAGGGCAGCCCCCACAAGCCGGCCACCGCCTTGGCCGCCAGGCTCTTGCCGGCGCCCTGCACCCCGACCAGCAACACCCCGCGCGGGCGGTCCTGAGCCAGGTCGGCCTGCGTGAAGGCGCTCTGGCGCTCTGCCAGCCAGCCTTTCAGGCGCTGCAGCCCGCCAACATCACCAAAGCGCGCGGTCTGCTGCTCAAAATGCAGCACGCCGTCCATCCCCAGCAGCTCGAACTTGGCCTTGTTCAAGGCCGGCAGATCGGTCTGATCGATGGCGCCGTCGTCAATAATCAGGTTGCGCGCCAGGCGGCGGGCTTCGTCGTGCGTGGTGCCGCGCAGGTTGCGTACGACCTGCTGCAGGGTGCGGTTGTCCGTACGCACCCGCTCACCCTTGTTGGCAGCACTCCAGCGCACCGCCTCTTCACGCACGATCGCCCCCAGCTCTTCATCGCTGGGCATATTCAGCTGCAGCCGCGCCGACAGCCGCGTGAGTTCCTGCGGCAAGGTCACTGCATGGCTGACCAGAATCACGGTGGGCGCACTGACCTCGGTGCTCATCGCCAGGCTTTTCAGCTGACGGACAATACGCGGCGAGTCGAGGAAAGGGTGCAGATCACAAAAGACGTAAAGCGCGTCTTCCCTGGCGCGGCGCACGGTTTCCAGCGCGGTTTCCGGATCGCGGGTGTCCTGCTCATCGTCCACGTCGGTGCCGAAGCCAAGCCGGCTGAGTCCGTCCAGATGATTCCAGGTGTACCAGGTCTGCGCCCGCTGCACTGCCAGCGAGCCGATGGTTTCCAGCACTCGCGGCTCCTGCCAGGACTCGATGATGACCAAGCGCACCCGCGAGTCCAGCACCAGCCCCAGATCATGAATATCGTTTTTCAACCCACGCCTCCTTTACCGCGCAACCATCCTGCTGCGCCACGTCCCGATAGTGCCAATCCGATCGCCTGCGGTACACTGGCAAACACAGCGGTGACCAGCCGCGCCCCCAGCCAAACAAGGAGTGCAGCGTGGATTGTCTGTTCTGCAAGATCATCGACGGAAAGATTCCGTCCAAGAAGATATACGAAGATGACCAGGTATTCGCCTTTCACGATATCAATCCACAGGCGCCGGTGCACTTTCTGGTGATCCCGAAAAAGCACATCGCCACCCTCAATGATGTCACCGAAGATGATCGCGCCGTGGTCGGCCACATGGTCTACATCGCGCAGAAGCTGGCCAATGAACTGGGCTGCGAAACGGGCTTTCGCACCGTGTTCAATTGCAACGAAATGGGCGGCCAGACGGTCTACCATATTCACCTGCATGTACTCGGCCAGCGCCAGCTGACCTGGCCGCCGGGCTGAGACCACGCAGCGCCCCACTCTGACGCCGGAGCAAACATGAGCACACGCCACTACAGCTTTATCGACCGCCTGCTGAATCAGGCTGATCAGTCGCTGCGCACTCTGGTGCCCGGCGCCGCCCAAGCGCAGCGTCCGTCACCGGCGCAGCATCTGGCCAATGTGCCGCTGGATGCCGAGGAGCGCCGTCATATCGCCGGTCTGATGCGCATCAACCACACCGGCGAGGTGTGCGCCCAGGCGCTGTATCAGGGCCAGGCGCTGACCGCCAAGCTGCCGGAAGTACGCGAAAAGATGGAACACGCTGCAGCCGAAGAGATCGACCATCTGGCCTGGTGCGAGCAGCGGCTGGGAGAGTTGGGCAGCCATACCAGCGTCTTCAACCCGCTGTTCTACGGCATGTCTTTTGGCATGGGTGCGGCGGCAGGGCTGATCAGCGACCGCATCAGCCTGGGCTTTGTTGCCGCCACCGAGCAGTTGGTCGAGCGTCATCTGGATGACCACCTGAACCAGCTGCCGGAGGAAGATATCAAGTCACGCGCGATTCTGGAGCAGATGCGTGAAGACGAGATTGAGCATGGTCACGCGGCGCTGGAGGCCGGTGGAACGGTATTCCCGCCACCGGTCATGCAGGCCATGGTGCTGCTCTCCAAGGTGATGACCAAGGCCACCTACAAGGCCTGATTGATAGCTCGCACGGTATCGGGGTGGCGCAGATGCAACACCCCGAACACCATCACCTGCAGCAAATGCAGGCCGGTTGAGCCAAGCTTCTTCAGCTTGCGATACATCAGTAGGCACTCCACCACGTGCACGCCCAGTACGATCAGTGCAATCAGATGCAGACGCTGCGGATTGGGCACCTCGACCAACCCCAGCAGGCTGAGCACCACCGTCAACCAGAACGCCAGCATCATCAGCTTGGCCAGCAACATGAACGCGCGCATGAGAACTCCCTGTATGTGTTATCGGAGTCTGGATAGTAGCGTCCAGCCGCTCACTGCCAAGGGCCTGCCCAGCCAAACGGCTGACCAATGACGCCAGCGGCGCCGTCTCAATCGATTTCGACGATCTCGTAGTCGTGGGTCACTTCAACGCCGGCGCGGCCCATGAGGATGGATGCCGAGCAGTATTTTTCAGCCGACAGCTCCACCGCGCGTTTGACGTGCGCTTCCTTCAGATTCTTGCCGGTGACGACAAAGTGCAGATGGATCTTGGTAAAGACCTTGGGCTCGACATCCGCGCGCTCGGCAGCCAGCTCGGTATGCACGTCGCGAATGTCCTGACGGGCCTTTTTCAGGATGCTGACCACATCAAAACTGGCGCAGCCACCCAGGCCAACCAGCACGGTTTCCATCGGGCGGATGCCCATGTTGCGACCACCGGCCTCCGGCGGGCCATCCATGACAACGGTGTGGCCGCTACCGGACTCACCCAGAAACATGACCCCATCGACCCACTTGATCGTTGCTTTCATTTATTGCTCCCGCCGCAAAATCGCTCGAAGGCCGGGAGAATACCACAGGCACATGCGACAGTTACCCACACTGGTCAGGATGGCAAAAACTGGACATAATCCTGTTTGGTCTCACGCTGAGGCTTACACGGAAGCGCCGCATTACCCGCCGGCGCACTGACGGCCAGGACACGCTTTTAATGGTTTCAATCAACCTGACTCCTAAAATAAAAAACATCGATGCATTTCTCGCCCACTGTCATCGCCGCCGTTTTGCGGCTCGCAGCACGCTGATCCACGCGGGCGACAGCTCGGACAGCCTGTTCTACATCGTCAAGGGCTCGGTCACCATCCTGATCGAGGACGAGCAGGGCCGCGAAATGATCATCGCCTACCTCAATCAGGGTGACTTCTTCGGCGAGATGGGTCTGTTCGACCTGACACCGGCCCAGCATGACCGCAGCGCCTGGGTGCGCGCCAAGACCGAGTGCGAAGTCGCTGAAGTCAGCTATGCCAAGTTCCGTGAACTGACCCAGCGCGACCCCGAGCTGCTCTACGCCGTCGGCCGGCAAATGGCCGAGCGGCTGCGCAAGACCACCCGCAAGGTGGGTGATCTGGCGTTTCTGGATGTCACTGGCCGCGTGGCCGGCACCCTGCTGGAACTGTGCAAGCAACCCGACGCCATGACCCACCCCGACGGCATGCAGATCAAGATTACCCGTCAGGAGATCGGTCGTATCGTGGGCTGCTCGCGGGAAATGGTCGGTCGCGTACTCAAGAGCCTGGAAGAGCAAGGCCTGATCGAGGTCAAGGGCAAGACCATGGTGGTCTACGGCACCCGCTGACCGCTCGCCCCGCCAGCCAAGCACGAACGCACAGCGCACGCCCCCTTGCTGCGCTGTGCAGGCTGGCAGGTTTCTGCAGCCAGCCAGACGCTCATGTACAATCGCTCACCGGGCCACTTCTGGAGGAGCTGAAACATGGGTTTGAACAACGATTGGATGCAGCGCGACATCTCCGTGCTCTGGCATCCCTGCACCCAGATGAAAGACCACGAGCACATGCCGGTCATCCCGATCCAGCGCGGTGAGGGCATCTGGCTGCACGACTTCGAGGGCAACCGCTACATGGACGCGGTCAGCTCCTGGTGGGTCAACATCCTCGGCCACGCCAACCCCTATATCAACGACCGCATCAAGCAGCAGCTCGACACCCTGGAGCACGTGATCCTGGCCGGCTTCAGCCACCCGCCGGTGATCGAACTGTCCGAGCGTCTGGTGCAGATGACGCCGGCGCCGCTGACCCGCTGCTTCTACGCCGACAACGGCTCCTCCTGTATCGAAGTGGCGCTGAAAATGAGCTTCCATTACTGGCTCAACACCGGCAAGCCGCAGAAAAAGCGCTTTATCACCCTGTCCAACAGCTACCACGGTGAAACCCTGGCGGCGCTGGCGGTGGGCGATGTCGCGCTCTACAAGGAAACCTATCAGCCGCTGCTGATGGACGTGATCACCGTCCCGTCCCCCGACTGCTACTACCGCGAGGACGGCGTCAGCTGGGAGGAGCACAGCCGCCAGATGTTCGCCCACATGGAGCAGGCGCTGGCCGACAACCACGACGAAGTGGCTGCGGTCATCGTTGAGCCGCTGATCCAGTGCGCGGGCGGCATGCGCATGTATCACCCGGTGTACCTGAAACTGCTGCGCGAAGCCTGCGACCGCTACGGCGTGCACCTGATTCACGATGAAATCGCCGTCGGCTTCGGCCGCACCGGCAGCCTGTTTGCCTGCGAGCAGGCCGACATCGCGCCGGATTTTCTCTGTCTGTCCAAGGCGCTGACCGCCGGCTACCTGCCGATGGCGGTGTGCATGACCAACGACACCATTTACCAGGCCTTCTACGACGATTACGAGAGCATGCGCGCCTTCCTGCACTCGCACAGCTACACCGGCAACCCGCTGGCCTGCGCTGCCGCGCTGGCAACGCTGGACCTGCTGGAGCGCGACAACGTGATCGAGGCCAACAAGGCGCTGTCGGCGCACATGGCCAAGGCCACCGCGCATTTTATCGACCACCCGCACGTAGCCGAAGTCCGTCAGACCGGCATGGTGCTGGCCATCGAGATGGTCAAGGACAAGGCGACAAAAGAGGCCTACCCCTGGCAGGAGCGCCGCGGCATCCGCGTCTATCAGCACGCACTGAAAAATCAGGCCATGCTGCGCCCGCTCGGCAGCGTGGTGTACTTCATGCCGCCCTATGTGATTACGCCGGAGCAGATCGACCATCTGGCCAGCGTCGCCTGGGAAGGCATTCAGCTGGCCACCCGGGACTGACGCCATGCGGGTATCGCGCTTTTATCTGGACCGCCCGCTGGCCGCAGGCGAGGTCATTCTCGACGGCGACGTTGCCCACTACATCGGTCGGGTGCTGCGTCTGGCCCCCGGCGCGCCCGTTCAGATATTCAACGGCAGCGGTCAGGAATGGCCCGGAGAGATCAGCGCGGTCAGCAAACGCGAGGTCAGCGTACACCTGCAGGCGCCTATCGAGGGCACACCCGAGTCCCCCCTGCGTACCCATCTGGGCCAGGCGCTGTCACGCGGTGAGCGCATGGACTGGGCCATTCAGAAAGCGGTCGAGTTGGGCGTCAGCGAAATCACGCCGCTGTTTACCGAGCGCTGCGAAGTCAAGCTGCAGGGCGAGCGCGCCGACAAGCGCCAGAACCACTGGCAGCAGATCGCGATCAGCGCCTGTGAACAGTGCGGCCGCAGCGTGGTGCCGCTGATTCATCCACCGGCGTCCCTGCAAGACTGGATGACCGACCTGCAGGCCGAGGTCAAGCTGGTGCTGCATCACCGTACCGAACAGGATCTGGGCAGCCTCCGCCAGCCTGCATCGGCGGCGCTGCTGATCGGTCCGGAGGGCGGGCTCAGCGCCAGCGAAATCGAACAGGCCGAACGCGCCGGCTTTCATGCCGCCTGCTTCGGCCCGCGAGTGCTGCGCACGGAAACAGCACCAGTAGTAGCGCTCACCCTGCTGCAGCACCTGTGGGGCGACTTGCGCTAGGATCTCAGTCGAACCGCAGCTGCTCGACCGGCTGCGGGCGGCCGAGCAGATACCCCTGCCCCAGATGACACTGCTCTTCCAGCAACAGCGCCACCTGATCAGGGTGCTCCACGCCTTCAGCGACCACCGCCAGCCCGAGGCTTCGACTCAGCGCAATGATCGCGCGGCAAATGGTGAGCTGCCGACTGTCCTGGTGCGCCTCGTGCAGAAAGCTGCGATCCAGCTTGATGATGTGCAAGGGGAAGCGATTGAGGTAGCCAAGCGAGCAATAGCCGGTGCCAAAGTCATCCAGCGCAATACGTACTCCCATGTTTGCCAGCTCACGCAAACTGGCCAGCACGTGCGGGTCGTGATCAATCAGCAGGCTCTCGGTGATTTCCAGTACCAGACTGCGTGCGCTCAGCCCGGTTGCCGAGAGTATCTGCTGCACCCGGGCGGCAAAATCGGCCTCCTGCAGCTGACGCCCGGACAGATTCACCGAGCAGTACAGGTCAGGCGCCGGGCCCTGTTGCCAGGTGCGGGTCTGGCGGCAGGCCTGCTCCAGCACCCAGTAACCGACGGGAACGATCTCTGCCGACTCTTCAAGCACCGGAATAAACGCCTCAGGGGATACCGGCTCGCCATCATGCGACCAGCGCAACAGGACCTCGACCGCCACCGGCGGCTGGTCTGGCTTGCGCAAGTCGAAGATCGGCTGATAGTTCAGCGTGAACGCCTCGCGCTGCAACGCCTGCAGTACATTGCTTTCAAGCTTGAGCCGCTGGCGAACACGGTCCTGCATCGACTGGTCAAAGCGCTCGAACCGCGCCTTGCCCGATTCCTTGGCACTGTATAGCGCCAGATCTGCCGCCTGCAGCGCATCGTCCAGGCCCTGACCCGGCAGCAGCGGCGCCACACCGATACTGGCGCTGACCACCAGACAACGCTCACCGAAACACAACGGCTCACGCAGCGCTGCAAGCACCCGTGTGGCGACCTGCTCGGCGTCCTGCGGGCAGGCCAGATCATCCAGCAGCATGACAAACTCGTCGCCGCCAAAGCGTGCCAGTTGATCGCCGGGGCGCAGACAGCTGCTCAGGCGATCGGCCACATGCAGCAGCACCCTGTCACCGGCAGCATGACCGAGACTGTCGTTGATCAATTTGAATCGATCCAGGTCGATGAACAGCAGCGCCGCATGGCGTGCGCCGGGGCGGCTCAACTGCACTGCCGTGCGCTGCAACTCGACATTCAACTGGCTTCGATTGATCAGGCCGGTCAGCGGATCGTGCCGCGCCGCCAACTCCAGATCCCGCTGAAAGCGTCGCCGCTCGCTGATATCGGTTTGCGAGCCGGCAAGCCGCCGGCGCCCTTGGGCGTCTACCTCAACAACGCCTCGCGTCAGCACCCATAAATAGCTGCCATCGCTGCGGCGCAGACGATACTCGTGACGAATCCAGGGTGAGCCACCCTGCAGATGCTGCGCAATGGCGGCCTGCAGATCAGCCTGATCATCCGGGTGTACGCGCTCAAACCAGTGCATCGAGCGCGACCCAACCTGGTCCTGCGCCAGCCCCAGCATGCTGGCCCAGCGCGCGGACACATAGAGCTGATCCCGCTGCAAATCCCAATCCCAGATGCCATCGTTGGCGCCACGCAAGGCATGGGCGTAGCGCGCTTCACTGGCCTCCAGCGCGCGATGCTCGGCATCGATGTAGGCATCGGCAGCCAGACTCATATCAAAGAACACGATCTTCAGCAGACTGTCGAAATCAGCCAGGCGTGACTGCTGCTCGACACTCAGGCCGTCAAACCAGCCCTGCAGCAGTTGACTCAGATACAGCCGATAGGCGCCCAGATACCATTTCATCTCCACACCCACCTGCTCGTGGATATGGCCGATGCGCACCCGCTCCTCCAGATAGCGATGGTCAATCACGCCATCAAACAGTCTCTGGTAATAGCTGCGCTGGCTGCGCTTGAGGCGTTCGACCATGCCATCGTCATGCAGAATTGCTCGTGGCTCCGGGAACTGCGCAAGACGCAGGTACAGAGCGTCGACGAAGTCGTCGCTGGTTCGCTCGCCAAAGGCACGAACCCGCCGCAGACGTTCGCCATCGGCGGCGCTCCAGTCCAGAAACTCAAGGCGCTGGCGCAATCCCTCTGCATCCAGCCCCAACTTGTCGAATACGGGTTTCAGCACAGTACATACATCCATGATGATCAAAATGCGGCCTGCCAAACCGCAGTCGATGCCTGATGATTATTTTTCTGGCAACAAAAAAGGCGCCCCACCGCCCGAGTGCGTGAACTCGGGCGGTGGGGCGCCTTGTCTTTCAGGCCCATACGTCCTGACCGGCAAAGCCGTTGCTGTTGTTTCCTGAACGATACCCTACTCTGACAAGCTGCGCAGCAGGCCCTGTAGGCGGTAGCGCAAGTCCGCCAGTTGCCTTGATCGAAACGCATGCCGCGTGCGCTCCAGCGTAGCAATCGCCTCCTCCAGCTCGGCGCGCACGCGCCACGCCTGGTTCAGGCGCTCGGGCTTGAGCCAGCGGCACAAGGGCGCCTGCTGACAACCGTCAGGCTCGCAGATCAGCTGATACTCCAGCCCGGTCTGCTCCAGCGCCTGATCAATCTCGGCGCACCGCTCGCTCGCGCCGGCAATAACAACCTTGGGGGCGTCAATCATGGCTCGCACCAATAGTGTTAATTTGATCTCACATTCTACGCTCATGGGGCCGCAGCTCTAGCCCGGAGCAGCTCAATATCGGCTTTGACTGACCTGCATCAATGATCACGCCGCCCCTGCGCCACGCGCATGCCAATTGACCCGTCCCGGCCCCTTGGGTAATGTTCAGCCGTTTAATTCACCCCCAGCTGAGGTAACCATGGCCCGGAAGAAAACCGCAGTGGACTTTGAGCAGTCCCTTGGCTCGCTGCAGGCACTGGTGGAGCGTCTCGAAAGCGGCGATCTCAGCCTGGAAGAATCGCTCACCGCCTTCGAACAGGGCGTTGCCCTGACCCGCGACTGCCAACAGGCGCTCAGCCAGGCCGAGCAGAAGGTTCAGCAGTTGATGGAAAGCAACGGTGAGCTGCGCACCGAGCCGTTCGACGGCGCCAGCGAATGAGCGAGTTTGTCGACTACCTGAGCCTTTGCCAGCAGCGCATCAACGCCTACCTCGGCACTCAGCTGAACACCCCGCAGCCCCGCCTTGAGCGCCTGTACAGCGCCATGCGCTACAGCGTGGTGAACGGCGGCAAGCGGGTACGTCCCCTGCTGGCCTACGCCAGCTGCGAGGCGCTTGGCGGGCAGCCGCAGCAAGCCGACCCGGCAGCCGCTGCGGTAGAACTGATCCACGCCTACTCACTGATTCACGACGACCTGCCGGCGATGGACGACGACGACCTGCGCCGCGGCCAGCCCACCTGCCACCGCGCCTTCGACGAAGCCACTGCGATTCTGGCCGGCGACGCGCTGCAGGCGATGGCCTTCGAACTGCTGGCCGGCGCGGGCGACTGGCAACCGGCCACGCGCCTGCAGATGGTGCAACTGCTGGGTCGCGCCGCCGGCCCGCAGGGCATGGTCGGCGGCCAGGCCATCGACCTGGGCGCGGTGGGCGAACAGCTGGATCTGGCAACGCTGGAATCCATGCACCGGCACAAGACCGGTGCACTGATCCGGGCAGCCGTGCAGCTCGGCGCCCTCGCCAGCGAGCAGGTGGATGATGAGCAGCTGGCCGCTCTCGGGCAGTACGCCGACAGTATCGGCCTGGCTTTTCAGGTGCAGGACGACATCCTCGATATCGAAAGCGACACCAGCGTCCTCGGCAAGCAGCAGGGCGCCGATGTCGCGCGCGACAAGCCCACCTATCCGGCGCTGCTCGGATTGGATGGCGCGCATCGCCTGGCCGATCAACTGCGTGATCAGGCGCTCGGCGCGCTCGCCGGTTTCGGCCCTGCGGCCCAGCGCTTACGCCAGCTGGCAGACTACATTGTCCAGCGGCGCTTCTGAAACAACCCTACGCGCAGTTGGGCTATTGCACGGCATCAGTTAAACTGCGCACTTGTTTTCCTGCCACTGCGGTGGCAATCAGAGCCTTGTTTGATGCCCACCACTTTCCACGACATTCCGCCACAACGCCCCGCAACGCCTCTGCTGGACAGTCTTGAGGACACCGCGCAGCTGCGCGCCCTGGACGAGAGCCAGCTGGGCGAGCTGGCCAACGAACTGCGGGCCTTTCTGCTGTGGAGCGTGGGCCAGACCGGCGGGCACTTCGGTGCCGGCCTGGGCGTAATCGAGCTGACCATTGCCCTGCACTACGTCTACAACACCCCGGACGATCGCCTGCTGTGGGACGTCGGCCACCAGGCCTACCCGCACAAAATCCTTACCGGTCGCCGCGAGCAGATGGCCAGCCTGCGTCAGAAAGGCGGCCTGGCGGCCTTTCCCCGTCGCAGCGAAAGCCCCTACGACACCTTTGGCGTTGGTCACTCCAGCACGTCGATCAGCGCCGGTCTCGGCATGGCGATTGCCGCTGGGCTGCAGGGCCTGGACCGCCGCACCGTAGCCGTCATCGGCGACGGCGCTCTCACCGCCGGCATGGCTTTTGAGGCGCTGAATCACGCCTCCGACGTCGAAGCCAACATGCTGGTGGTGCTGAACGACAACGACATGTCGATCTCGCGTAACGTCGGCGGGCTGTCCAACTACCTGGCCAAGATCCTCTCCAGCCGCACCTACTCGCACATGCGCGAAGGCAGCAAAAAGATGCTGTCGAAGATCCCGCCGGCCTGGGAGCTGGCGCGCAAGACCGAAGAACACGCCAAAGGCATGCTGGTGCCCGGCACCCTGTTCGAAGAACTCGGCTGGAACTATATCGGCCCCATCGACGGACATGACCTGCCGACACTGGTGCGCACGCTGGCCAACATGCGCGAGCTGAAGGGCCCGCAGTTTCTGCATGTAGTCACCCAGAAGGGGCACGGTTTCTCGCCCGCCGAGGCCGACCCCATTGGCTATCACGCGATCACCAAGCTCGAGCCCAAGCCGACCGCCCCAAGTGGCGCCAGCAAGCCCAAGTTTTCCAATATCTTCGGCCAGTGGCTGTGCGACATGGCCGAGCAGGACACGCGCCTGATCGGCATTACCCCGGCCATGAAAGAAGGGTCCGACCTGATAGCCTTCGCCGAGCGCTTTCCCGAGCGCTACTTTGATGTCGCCATCGCCGAGCAGCACGCCGTCACCCTGGCGGCAGGCATGGCCTGTGAAGGCGCCAAGCCCGTGGTAGCCATTTACTCGACTTTCCTGCAGCGCGGCTACGACCAGCTGATTCATGACGTCGATGTGCAGAACCTGGACGTGCTCTTTGCCATCGACCGCGCCGGACTGGTGGGCGAAGACGGCCCGACCCACGCCGGCAGTTTTGACCTGACCTACCTGCGCTGCCTGCCGAACATGCTGATCATGGCACCGGCCGACGAGAACGAGACCCGCCAGATGCTGACCACCGGCTACCTGCATCAAGGCCCGGCAGCCGTGCGCTACCCGCGCGGCACCGGCCCAGGCGTGCCGATCGACCCGGCGCTGGAGCCACTGCCCATCGGCAAGGGCCTGGTTACCCGCCAGGGCGAAAACGTCGCGATTCTCTGCTTTGGTACTTTGCACCAGCACGCCCTCAAGGCCGCCGAAGCACTCAACGCGACGGTCGCCAACATGCGCTTCGTCAAACCGCTGGATCATGCGCTGATCGCCGAACTGAGCGCCAACCACGATCTGCTGGTTACGGTGGAAGAAAACGCCGTGATGGGCGGCGCTGGCAGCGCCGTCAACGAATGGTTGCTGGCCGAGGGCATCAGCCTGCCCGTGCTCAACCTTGGCCTGCCGGACGTCTATGTCGAGCACGCCAAACCAAGCGAGATGCTCGCCGAGTGTGGTCTGGACGCCGGCGGTATCGAAAACGCCATCCGCGCCCGCCTCAGCCGCCTCGGCTGAGGCTTGACCACCGCCAGCGAAAGGCCTAGAGTCCGCCCCGATTACAACGCGTCAGGTGCCTGCCCTGTGATGGGGCGGGTGAAACGGGAAGTCGGTTCAAGTCCGACACTGCCCCCGCAACGGTAAGAAGTCGCAGGCCAAGCCTGCAGCCGCAATCAACCGCCACTGTCTCCACGGGAAGGCGATTGCGACCGACTTCAAGTCCGGAGACCGGCCTGCCGCCCGATAGCACCCGTAGAGATGCTATCTGCCAACGTGACGCGGAGGGCGCCACCGGTCAGCACGGTCGCCGGTGTCACGCCTCGACCACTGCCCGCTATTGTCCTCGGCTCCGACTGATCCAGCCCCGAGGACACACCATGAAGAACGCCCTGCTCCTGCTACCCGGCCTGCTCGCCTGCGCCGTTGCCCAGGCCAACGATGCACTGAATCTGCCTGATACCCTGATCACCGCCTCACGCCAGGTTGAAGAGCGCAGCGCCTCCAGCGCCGCCAGCACCGTCTTTACTCGGGATGATATCGACCGCCTGCAGCCCTACAGCGTTGCCGACCTTCTGCGCCGTGTTCCGGGCCTGTCGATTACCACCAATGGCGGCCTCGGTAGCTTGACCGGCATTTCCCTGCGCGGCACCAGCGTCACTCAGACCCTGGTACTGGTTGACGGCCAACGTATCGCCAGTGCCAGCGCCGGCCAGCCCAGCCTGGAGTTCATCAACGTAGACCAGATTGAGCGTGTTGAAGTTATCCGCGGCCCGCGCTCCGCCATCTACGGCTCCGACGCCATTGGCGGCGTGGTTCAGATTTTCACTCGCCAAGGCAGCCAGGGCCTGGAGGCGCGGGTCAAACTTGGTGTTGGCAGCAATCAGACCTTCACTCGTGACCTGGCCCTGTCGGGCGGCAACGGCCAGACCCGTTTTGCGCTGGGCGCCAGTCTGAACGAAACCGACGGCATCAACCGCACCACTAATAGCGTGGGCGGTGACCGCGACGACGACGGCTATCGCAACCGGGCCTTCAACGCGAGCCTGACGCACAACTTTACTGATGACCTGGAAGCTGGCGTGCGTCTGCTGGAGCAAACTGGTAACACCGAGTACGACCTGATGGGCGACCCGGAAGACGACTTCAGCCTCAGCACTGCTGCCGCGCACCTTCAATGGCAGGTTAACAACCTCTGGCGCACTCGTCTGGAAGTAGGCCACTCAGAAGATCGCCGCGACACCCTGTCCAGCACCTTCCCGTCCTCCTACGACACCTACCGCGACTCCGCCAGCTGGCTGAACAATCTGAGCTTCAGCGACGCCCACAACCTGCAGCTGGGGCTGGACTGGTACGAGGACCGCCTGAGCTCCACCGCAGGCTTCGACAACGACGAGCGATACAACCAGGCTGCCTTTGCCCAGTATCGCTTCAGCGGAGAGCAAATCAGTGCAGAGCTGGGCATGCGCCATGACGACAACGAACAGTTCGGCAGCGAGAACACCTTCAACGGTGCGCTGATTTTTGCCCTCAGCGACAACCAGCAAGTGGTCGCCTCCTACAGCGAAGGCTTCCGCGCCCCGACTTTCAACGACCTGTATAACGCCTTCGGAGCCAATCCAAACCTGCGCCCTGAACAGTCGAAAAGCTACGAGCTGCAGTGGCGCGGACGCTTTGCCGAGACTGTGTTCGAAGCCTCTGCCTACCGGATGGACATAGAAGACCTGATCACCCTGGATGCCACGTGGACTCCGCAGAACATCAGCGAAGTCCGTATCAACGGTCTGGAGCTGACTGCCGAACGCGACATTCTTGGCTGGTACACCGTAGCTTCTGCAACCTGGCTCGACCCGCGTGACCGCGCGACCGGCAATCAGCTGCCGCGGCGCCCCAAGCGCCTGCTGAGCATCGACACTGATCGCCAGTTCGGCGACTTTGGCGTCGGCTTCAGCGTTGTGGCCAACAGCACTCGCTACAACGACGCGGCCAACACCCAGGAGCTGGCCGGTTTCGGCACCCTGGAGGCTCGCGCTAACTGGCTAATGAGCGACACCACGCGCTGGGACCTGGCAGTCAGCAACGTACTGGAGAAAGAGTACGCGCTGTCCAACGACTTTGCCGGCAACCCCTACCGGAACGAGGAGCTGAATGCTCGTCTATCGCTGACCTGGACACCCCAACTCTAAGCTAGGCCCAGCCAGGCAACACCAACAAGCCCCGCCATCGAGCGGGGCTTGTTTTTTGGCGCCCTGCTTGACCACAACGTGCGCCGTATCCCGCGCCCGTCGCCCCAACTTGCCGCCCCGCCCCGCTGATCAGGCATAATGCGTCCTTGTCCGAACCGGAATTCGACGCCCTATGTTTTTTACCAACGAGCGACTGCAGTTCTTCCGCCCGCTCACCAGCAAATACCGAGAACAGATTGTCGAGTGCCTGCGCCTGCTGCACGAGCGGCTGTACAGCGCCCGCGCCGATTACGGCGAATCACTCAAGCGCGAGCAGGTGCTGGATATCTTCAGCGAAGCGCTGGAACGCGCCCCACTGCTGGAAAGCGACGACGAAGACGCCAGCCGCTTCAAGAGCAACCGCGAGCAGGCCAGCTGGATTCTCACCAGCCTGATCGAAAACGGCTGGCTGGAACGTCAGGTGGATCAGGCCACCTTCCAGTCGACCTACCCGTTCAGCCGCATGGGCCGGCTGTTTGCCCAGTCGCTGGCCGAGGCGCACGGGCACAACACCCGTACTCGCCACCGCAACACCCGCAACACGCTGAACGCGCTGTCGGCCTTTGCCGAGCACGGCGAGGTGTATGACCTGCTCGATGCCCACGAATACGCCGAGCGGATCATTGCCGACTTCACCGACATCATCGCCGAGCTGGAAGAGCGCAAGCGCCAGCTGGTACGCGAGGTCGAGGCGCAGCAACTGGTCCAGCAGGCCAGCGATCAGTTCTTCGACTTTATGGAGCGGCGCTTCCAGCCCGATCTGGCGGTGCGCCTGTCGGCCGACAGCGTCGAAAAACACCGCGAGCGCATTCAGGATGTGATCGCCCGTATTCGCCGCAAGCCACGCGAGTGGAAAGCCGAGGCCGAGCGCGAGCTGCGCCGCCTTGCGCCGGATTTGCTGGTGGACGAACGCAGCTCGATTCTCTGGCAGCTGCTGGACGGCATCGAAGGTTGCCTGCGCAACGCTGCCGACATCATGCTGCCGGCGCTGCGCCGCACCCTGCAGAGCTTCACCCAGCGCGCCGATATCATCATCCGTCAGCTCAGCTACCTGCACAGCCAGAAGCACAGCGATATCGTCGGCCTGTGCCGCGAGCTGTCCGTCCTGCCCGCCGAAGAGCAGGCCAAACGTCTGAGCGCCGCCGGTGAGGAGATGGCGGTGGTCAATCTGGCACTGGTCGATCCCGGCCAGGTGAAGCTGCGCGAACGCCGCGAACGCCCGCCGGTGCACAGTCTGATGGAAACCCTCGACGCGCCGGAAGACGACACCCTGCGCACGCTGGCGGTCAATCAGTTGCTCGACAAGGCCTTCAACGTCAACGCTAGCGGCGTGCGCAACTACCTGCGCGCCGCCCTCGGCAACGGCAGCCAGCTCAACACCCGCGACCTGCCGGTCAACAGCGCCAGCGACCTGCTCGCGCTCAGCCATGTGATCGCGCTGGCCAGCGCCGAGCACGCCGCCAGCGGCCTGCGCGTGCGCATTGAGCCAAGCGGCGAGACCATCAGCAACGAAACCTATTTTGATCGCCGTGACGGCTTCATCATCGATCTGGAACATGACGAACATGCGTGACGCGCTGGACCACCACCTCAACGAACGCGGCCTGAGTGCCGAGGACTTTTCCGAGCTGATGATCCGCCTGCTCGACCGCGGCGTACTCTGCCGCGACGAAAGCAACCGCGAGGCCGAGCTCTACGACCGCTACCTGCAGGCCGCCGAGCTGGTCGAGGACTATCTCTCGGTGCTGCGCATCCGCGTGCTGCACGAGCCGCGCTTCAATCTGGTTCGCGTATTCCCGCCGGGCGCGGAAGTGCCCGGTCTGGTCGACGCCGACGACAGCTTCGGCAGCGGCCTGCGCGAGCGCCTGAACCAGCAGGAAGTGGCGCTGATTCTGGTGCTGCGCGCCGAGTACGACAAGGCCCTGCGCGAAGGGCAGGTCGACGAGTTTGGTCAGGTCATGCTGTCGCTCGAAGCGCTCAACCTGAGCAGTCGCAACCTGCTCGGCCGTTCCCTGCCGGAACAGCAGAGCGAGCGCCGCAACCTGCTGCGCCGCCTGCGCCAGCTGCGGCTGATCCGCAGCCCCAGCGATGCCGAACTGGACAGCGGCGAAGCCTGGCTGACCATCCGCCCGGGCATCATCAGCCTGGTGACCGACAGCGCGCTGGCCCAGCTCGCCAGCCCCGAGATTGAAAACAGCGAAGACCAGCCGTCCGCCGAGGAGAGCAACTGATGTATCTGAAGCGTTCGATTACCGTCAACTGGGGCAACCTGCCGGTCGAAGAACTGGAATACGGCCCGGTCAACCTGTTCTCCGGCGGCAACGGCTCCGGCAAGACCACCGCAGCGGATGCCCTGCAGACGCTGATGACCGCCGCCCACGACAACCTGTTCAACTACAACCCGGGGCAGGACGAAACCACCCAGCGCGGCCGCGGCGGCAAGCAGGTGCGTACTCTCGCCTCCTACGTGCTCGGCTGTGACGACGGCGCCTACGCCCGCCCCTGGGATACCGACGGCTACATCGCCGGTGTGTTCCACCCGACCCGTGGCGAGACCGCCGAACCCTTTACCGCAGTGATCGGCGTGCGCGCCCACCTGGACGCCGCCGGCAGCAGCCGGCAGGCGCGGCAGGACGAACTGCTGCTGATGATCATTCCCGGCGAAATGCTGTCGCTGTCGCACTTTCTGCGCGAGCAGGATGACGGCCGCCACGTGATCGCCGTGACAGAACTGCCGGGCCTGCTGCGCAAGCAGTTCAGCGCCCAGCAGGTCGAAGTCTACGACCGCAAGAGCGCCTACCTGGCCCGCCTGTACGCCGCCCTGCGCGGCCGCCGCGATGCACTGTCGACCCGCGAAGCCAAGAACGCCGCACGCACCTTTGCCAACTTCATGGCCTACAAACCGGTCAAATCCATCGACCAGTTTGTCGCCGAGGAAGTGCTGGAGCCGCGCGAGTTTGGCGACACCATCAAACGCATCCGCGAGCTGCTGCGCACCGTGCATGGCATGGAGCAGGAAGCCGCGCGGGTACGTCAGGCGGTGGAACTGCTATCGCTGACCACCAGCCAGACCACCCAGTATCTGGACAGCTGGCTGGAGCGCACCGGACTGGAGTACGCCGCCGCAGCGCAAGCCTGGCAGAACAACCAGCAGGGCTATCTGGCCGCCAAACAGGAACAGCAGCAACTCGCCAGTCAGCTCGAGGCGCTGCAGGAAGACCAGCGCCTGACCACCGAGCGCCTAGCCCAGGCCCACCACGAACTGGTGCAACTGGAAGCCCGCCGTCAGGGCATTCCGGCGCTGCAGAACAAGGACCAACTGGAGCAGCGCCAGCGCCAGCTGAGCGAGCAACTGCGCAGCGCCGTACCCGGCCTGCTGACCCAGGCCCATCAGCGCGACCGCAACCTGGTGGCGCTGCAATCGGCCGGTGCGCTGCTGGCCCAGCACAGCCTGAGTCAGGCGCTTCCGCAGCTGGCCAGCCGCGGCTGGCGCGAGGCCAGCGCGGCAGTGCTGGCTGCCGAGCGCGAACCGGTTGCCGACCTCAATCAACTGCTGGCCCGCGACTGGATCGACCTGACCCCGCTGGACGCCGGCCTAGATGCCATTCGCAGCCAGCAGCGTGCGCACAACCAGCTGGCCGAGCGCCTGCGCGAGCAGGACAGCGAAGGCGCCAGCCTGCTGCAGCGGGTCGATCGTCTGGTGCAGGAACGCACCAGCGCGCTGAACAATCTTGATCGTCAGGTCAGCCAGATTCGCCACCAGATCAGCACCCTGCAGAGCAGCCGCGTGACCTACCCCGCGTATGTCGAGGAAGCGCTGCTGGCGATCCGCAAGCAATGCCCGCAGGCCGACCCGCGCGTACTCTGCGACCATGTCGAGGTGCTTGATCCGGATTGGCAGATGGCGATCGAGGGTTATATCGGCGGCAGCCGTTACGCCATTCTGGTCGAGCCCGACTATGAAGCCGAAGCGATCCGCATCGTGCGCCAGATGAACAGCCGCGAACGCAACCGCGCGCGGGTCATTCAGGGCAGTAAGGCCAAACAGGATGCCGAGCGCATCAGCCTGCCGAACGACTCGATCCTGCAGGTCATGCGCTTCAGCCACCGCGTTGCCGAGTACTACCTGCAAGCCTCCTACGCCACGGTCGCCCGGGTTGCCGACGCCGGTGCCCTGCGCCAGACCCGCCGCGGCATCACCCGCGACGGCATGGGCTCGGGCAACTACGCGCTGTTCCGCTGCGATATCGACGACAGCCAGCTGGTATTCGGCGCCGCTGCCCGCGAACGCAACCTGCGCGCACAGGAGCAGCGCCTGCATGATCTGGATCTGCAGCAGCATCAGCTGCGCCGCGAATTGGAAGCCCTGCGCGAACTGGCCCGTCAACTCGGTCAGATCGCGCCGCTGGAATACGCCGCCCGCGCCAGCGAGCTGCTCGACAGCCAGCGCCAGCTGCGCGAAGTCGAACAGCAACTGGAAGCGCTTGATCTGGGCGCGCACCACGATCTGGAATCCGAACAACAGCGCGTGACCCTGCGCCACCGCGAGCTGGAACTGCACGGCAAGGAACTGGACGTGCAACTCGGCCGCCTGCAGGAGAAGCAGGTCAGTATCGGCCAGCGCATTACCCACTTCGCCGACCAGAGTGATGCCCTGCTCGACGCCCGCGACAAGGCCGAGCAGTACCTGCTGGATGCTGCCGCCCAGGTGCCGGGGCTCGACCCGCAGGCGCGGCTGGAGCAGCTCGACACCATGCTTGAACAGCGTGGTGGCCAGTTCGACTTCATCGCCGACGCCCAGGCGCTGACCAGCAGCCTGCACCGCCAGGTGGCCGACCTGCAGCGCGCCATCGAGCACTACAACGAGCAGGCCCAGCCGGCCGATCAGGTACTCGCCGACACCCCGGCGGAGCTGCACAGCCTGGCCTTCTTCCGCCATGTCGGCGCGCTGCATCAACAGCTCGACAACCTGCACAACCGCCTGCGCAATAACGTGCTGCTGGCCAAGCAGGAACAGCTCGCCAGCCTGCGCGACAGCTTCAACACCACCTTTGTCAGCGACCTGTGCCACGAGATCCATCAGGCCATCAACGACGGCCGTCGCACACTGGAGCAGCTGAACAAGGAACTGGAGCACCACCGCTTCGGCGCCGACCGCGAGCGCTTCCAGTTCGACTGGGACTGGCTGCCCGAGTACAAGGCCTACTGGGAGTTCTTCCGCGAACTGATCCAGATGCCGAACCTGGGCGACGGCACCAGCCTGTTCGACGACGCCCTGTCCGAGCGTTCGGCCGCGGTCCGCGATCAGCTGCTGGCGTTGCTGCTCGATGGCGACGAACAGCAGGCCCTGCGCGAACTGGAGCGCATCAGCGACTACCGCCGCTACCGCCGCTACGACATCCTCAAGCACCCGGAAGGCAAGTCGCCGATCCGCCTGAGCGAATACGGCACCGGCTCCGGCGGCCAGCTGGAAACCCCGGCCTACATCATCCGCGCCGCCGCCGTGACCAGCGCTTTCCGCTTTAACGAGGGCGACAGCCACCTGCGCATGGTGATCGTCGACGAAGCCTTTATGCACATGGATGAAATCCGCTCGCGTGAAGTCATCGCCTACCTGACCGAAACCCTCGGCCTGCAGCTGATCTTCATCATGCCGACCAGCAAGGCCGGGCCCTTCCTAGAACTGGTCAGCAACCAGTTCGTGTTCAGCAAGGTGCCCAGCAGCCAGCCGGTCGGCGAGCTGAACACCCGCGTGCTGCTCGACCGTCAGCAGCTCAACCGCGAGCGCGTGGCCGAGCTGTGGGCCCAGCACCGTCGGGTGATTCGTCAGCAGGGTGCGCTGGAGTTTATGGAAGACGTGATCTGACCCGTGCATGCGTTGCCGGCCACCTCGGCAACGCATTGCAGCGGCAGATGCCAAACACCGCACATTCACCCCAATAGTCGATTGTCCGACCCGCCGTCGCCCCGCAGGATGAACTCAAGAACACCTGCAGCCAGAGGGAATTGGCATGTCCGGCAAACCCGCCGCCCGACTCGGCGACCCCACACAATGCCCACAGACCGGCCACGGCGCCCGCGCCATCGCCAGCGGTGCCCCCGATGTGCTGTTCAATGGCAAACCCGCCGCACGCCTGGGTGACAGCACCACCTGCGGCAGCGCACTGGCCGGCCAGGTCATTCCTAATGTGCTGATCAACGGCCGCCCCGCCGCTGTACTCGGCAGCACCGGCAGCCACGGCGACGCCGTGATCGCCGGCTCCGGCAATATCTTAATCGGCACCACCACCGGCAGCGCCAGCACAGCAGCGCGGGCCGTCGGTGCCCTGGTGCGTACCCTGCAAGCGCTGTTCGGCGCGCCACTGGCCACCCGCGCCAGCATCACCAATGCTGCCCCAATACAGCGCGAGGAGGAAGAAGAGGAAGAAGAAACCGAGCTGCCGCTGAAACATCGCATCACCCTGCGCGTCGGCATGTTCTTCGACGGCACCCTCAACAACCTGCCCAATGCTTCACTCACCGCCCAATGCCGCCGCGAAGACCTGGCCCAACTCGGCCCCGACGGCCTCGAAGCCGTCACCCGCTTCTGCCAATCCCACGGCTATAACGACAGCAACGGCGATGCGTTCTTCGATCAACGGCCGGATAACAGTTATGGGAATGAGTTGAGTAATGTGGCGTTGTTGTATGAGCTTTATCAGGACGACTCGCGCCAGCAACTCCCGCCGGAAGCCACCCAGGCAAGCGTTAAGGTCTACATCGAAGGGGCTGGCAGTAAAGCCGGAGAGGAAGACGCCACTATGGGTATGGCGTTTGGGCAGGGAGAGACAGGGGTTGTTGAGCGGGTTGAGCAAAGTCCTGCCTCGTTGCTATTGATGATTGACAGCCTGATGGACAACAACCCTTCTATCTGCATAGAGAATATCGAGTTCGACATTTTCGGTTTCAGTCGCGGCGCCGCTGCGGCTCGCCATTTCGCCAACGAGGTACTCAAAGCCGAAAACGGCATTCTCGCCAACACTCTGGACACCCGGACGCCCACGTTCGCCCCTGGGTTCTCCATCACAGGAAGTATAAGCATCAATTTTATCGGTCTATTCGATACCGTAGCGGCCATCGGCGACCCCGCGCAAGGGCATCTCAGTGTTGGTGACGACTACAATCCTGACGTTAACCTATACCTGCCACCTGACTGCGCCCGCAAGGTCGTGCACCTGACCGCAGCGGACGAGCACCGGCATAACTTCAGCTTGAACCGGGTAAGTGCGCCACACGAAGAACTGGTCTTGCCCGGCGTACACTCAAACTTGGGCGGCGGCTACCCAACGCTATCCTATGAGCGACTGGTAATCGGCAGACCAGTCTTCTTTCTGAGTAACCACTACCCACTGGACGGGCCGGCACGCCAGCAATTGATCCGCTCCCGTGCCTGGCGGGTCAGGCAGCAAGAGAAAGAACGCTTTCGGGCGCGCGGACTACCGGGCGATGGCCGCTTCGAGCAGCATGAAGAAGTCGTCGGACAAAGCCCAAACGCACGCGTGCTGCTGACGCTCTCAATCATCCGCAGCGTCCGAGGTGAGCTATCCCGCGTATCCCTTAAGGTCATGCACGCCAAAGCATCAATTGCCACTGTACCGTTTGGCGCATTAAACGAAGCAGACAGGCGTTTTGCTGTCCCGACCGACCTTGAACCCATCGCAGACAAGGTGTTTTCCGCATGTATGGCCGGACATAGCCCGATCCTGAGCATTGAGGAAAAGCGCTTCCTGCACAGCCGCTATATCCACAGCTCGGCCAACTGGGTGCCAGTAAAAGGCTTTATGGCTAACAAGCCGCGGCATGACTTTATTCGCGCCATCTATCCAGATGAGCAACAGAACGGATACCCCGCATGATCACACGCATACTGATCCTGCTCACAGCCCTAGTCCTTGGTGGTTGCCAGAGCAGCAAACCTGTTGAACCCTTCCCCCCCAAACCGGACCTACCCTATCGCGCCTGGTACGTCGGCCTCGGAGCCCCTGACTATATGGAGGCGTGGGTCGACGGTGTGGATTTGATAGACGTGAACGACCTGATGTACGAGCGCGTGTTCGGCGGAATTGCCTCAACAAGCACGCCTCCCAACAATCAGGGCGACGCCCGCGGCTGGCCCGAGCGTCCTGGCCCTGGGTCGAGCTTCCCCATGTCCGGCGTTGATTTGCCAGAGAAAATCACAGTGCGCTGGCAATCGCTGGCTGAGCCGCAAGCCTATCGGGCCAGTTTCCACATCTCAGATGAAACAAGAGCCGAAATGGTTAAACCACGGCCTACATACTGCGCATGGAGAGACGCCCACGTCACACACTACCTGAACATCATCGCGATTGGCGTTGCTCCCGGAGGCATAGTCAAAGCATGGTTGGTAGGGCCGTGCTTGGAGCCAATCGAAATCGCTCACGTCCAAGGCGAAATCAACCCCGTCGGCCCCTACAACGGCACATCCAACGGCGAGTTCTACCGCCCACCCAGCCCAAACGCCCAACACTATATCGACACCCACGGCATACCATTTGGCAGCTGGTAAGCGCGCTCAGCCCTTCTTGCCCGGACGCTGGTCCTTGACCAGCAGCAGGTTGTTTTCTCGTCGCAGGGTAAACAGGCCGATCCCTTCTACCAAGCCGCTAAACTTGCTATAGCCGTAGTTGCGCGGGTCAAACTCGGGCATTTGCTTGGCCAGCTGACTACCCACCGGGCCAAGGTTGGCCCAGCCTTCATCGTCAGACGCCGCCTCAATAGCCTGGCGCAGCAGATTGCACAGCTTGGTGTCCTGGCGCAGCTCCTGCGCCGAACGACGCTGAATAACCGTCTCCGCGTTCTCGGGATGCTGGGTAAAGATCTCGGTGTAGATAAAGCGGTCGCAGGCGGCAACAAAAGGCTTGGGCGTTTTCTGCTCGCCAAAGCCATACACCACCTTGCCCGACTCACGCAGGCGCGCGGCCAGACGGGTGAAATCACTGTCGCTGGAGACAATGCAAAAGCCGCCAAGGTCTGCCGAATACAGCAAGTCCATGGCATCGATGATCATCGCGCTGTCGGTCGCATTCTTGCCGGAGGTGTAGGCAAACTGCTGAATCGGCTGAATCGAATGCTCCAGCAGCGATGCCTTCCACTTGCCCAGACTCGGCGTAGTCCAGTCGCCATAAATACGCTTCACGCTCGCCACACCCAACTTGGCCACCTCAGCCAGCAGCCCTTCAACAATCGCCGGATTGGCGTTGTCGGCATCAATCAACACGGCCAAGCGTGTTGGCTCCATCTGTGCTGCCATGCGCTTCCCCTATCACGTCCCTGCGAAATCGCAGAGCCCCATCATGCTGGTGCCAACAACCATTAAGCAACCGCACACCAGCAATCGGCCTGCGCTTTGCGCTTTACCCTGTCAGGGCAAATGGCTATCGTTGAGCCTTCGCTCTACCCGGCACCGCAGCGCCGTGTAGCCGCAACAAGGACATCAGTACATGGACATGAAGTCGCTCAGCGAGCGGGACATTTGCACCAAGTTCATCACCCCGGCAGTGCAGCAAGCGGGTTGGGACATCCAGCGCCAGGTGCGCGAAGAAGTTTCCTTCACCAAGGGCCGCATCATCGTGCGCGGCAAGCTGCATAGCCGTGGCGAGTCTCGCCGGGCAGACTACATCCTCTACCACCAGCCCAATCTGCCCATCGCGATTATCGAGGCCAAGGACAACAAGCACTCACTTGGCTCCGGCATGCAACAGGCGCTCGGCTACGCAGAAGCGCTGGACGTACCCTTCGTATTCTCCAGCAACGGCAGCGGCTTTCTGTTCCATGATCGCAGCGGCACCGGTAGCCAGGTTGAAACCGCTCTGAGCATGGAGCAGTTCCCCAGCCCCGGCGAACTCTGGCAGCGCTACTGCCAATGGAAAGGGCTGGAGGGCGAAGCGCAGCAGCGCGTGGAAGCGCCCTATTACGATGACGGCTCCGGTCGCAGCCCACGCTATTACCAGATGAACGCCATTAACCGCACCGTTGAGGCCGTCGCCCGCGGGCAGGATCGCATCCTGCTGGTTATGGCAACCGGCACCGGCAAAACCTACACCGCCTTCCAGATCATCTGGCGCTTGTGGAAGTCCCGGCAGAAGAAACGCATTCTCTTTCTAGCCGACCGTAATATTCTGGTCGACCAGACCAAAAACAACGACTTCAAGCCCTTTGGTCAGGCGATGACCAAGATCGCCAAACGCCAGATCGACACCTCCTACGAGGTATACCTGTCGCTCTATCAGGCGGTAACCGGAGCGGAAGAAGAGAAGAATATCTACAAGCAGTTTTCACCGGACTTCTTCGATCTGGTGGTCATTGACGAATGCCACCGGGGCAGCGCAGCAGAAGACTCAGCCTGGCGCGAGATTCTCGAATACTTCTCCGGTGCCACCCACATCGGCCTCACGGCAACGCCTAAGGAAACCAAAGAGGTTTCCAGCATCACCTACTTTGGCGAGCCGGTGTACAGCTACACCCTCAAGCAGGGCATCGAAGACGGCTTTCTTGCGCCTTACAAAGTCGTGCGAATCGACTTTGACCGCGACCTGCAGGGCTGGCGACCGCCCAAGGGCATGAAAGACAAGAACGGTGAGCTGATCGAAGACCGCATCTACGACCTCAAGGACATGGACCGCGCCTTGGTCATGGAAGCGCGCACCCAGTTGGTTGCCGAAAAAATCACCGCCTTCCTCAAAGCAACCGATCCGTACCAGAAGACCATCGTCTTCTGCGACGACATCAACCACGCCGAGCGCATGCGCCAGGCACTGGTCAATCTCAACCCGCAGCGCGTTGCCGAGAGCCGCAAGTACGTCATGCGCATCACTGGTGACGATCAGGAAGGCAAAGCCGAGCTGGACAACTTTATCAACCCGGAAGCCCGCTACCCGGTCATCGCCACCACCAGCAAACTGATGACCACCGGGGTCGATGCGCAAACCTGCAAGCTGGTTGTGCTGGATCAGCACATCAAGTCGATGACCGAATTCAAGCAGATCATCGGCCGCGGCACGCGTATCAACGAAGAATACGGCAAGTACTGGTTCACCATCATGGACTTCAAGAAAGCCACCGAGCTGTTTGCCGACCCCGCCTTTGATGGCGAGCCGGTGGTCATTTTTGAACCGGGCAGCGGCGAATCGCCCGTCCCACCGGATGAAATCGACCAGCCCGGTACGCCCTTGGACGACCCTACCGCTCCGACCACTGCAGGTCCCGGCGAGGGCGGCGGTGACGACGGCCCCAAACGTATCAAATACGTCATCGACAACGTCACCGTCTCGGTTGTCGCCGAGCGCGTCCAGTACTACGGGCCAGACGGCAAACTGATTACCGAATCGCTGCGCGACTACACCCGCTCCTGCGTCGCCAAACAGTTCACCTCATTGGATGACTTCCTCAAGCGCTGGAGCAGTGCTGAGCAAAAGAAAGCCATCATCGACGAACTGGCAGCCCAGGGCGTCATGTGGGAGGCGCTGGCCGAAGAGGTGGGCAAGAAGCAGCCCGCTCCGCTCGATCCATTCGATCTGATCTGCCATATCGCCTTTGACCAACCGCCGCTTACCCGCAAAGAGCGCGCAGAGCAGGTGAAGAAGCGCGACTATTTCAGCAAATACGTTGGCGCGGCGCGTCAGGTGCTGGAGGCGCTGCTCGATAAGTACGCCGACACCGGCGTCGAGCACATCGAAGACATCAAGATCCTGCAGCTCGACCCCTTCAGCCAGATTGGCTCACCCATCGAACTGATCAAGGCATTTGGTAACAGAGCCGGCTATGAACAAGCCGTGCAAGACCTCGAAGCACAACTGTATAGCGCCTGACCGACCAACATCCGAGTAGCCCCATGACCACCTCTCGCCCTCGCATCGTTCGCACGCCACTGTTTCCGACATACTCGGAGGTCAGTGCGCTGCTCAAGGTGTTTCAGCACTACCGCAAAGCGCAGGTCCTGAGCCTGATCAAGGCGCTGCACAATCAGGTCGGCACGGTAAAAAACAACGTGGACTGGAGTAACCCCGATCAATGGATCGGCGAGAAGCTGCAAGGCGACGACCGTCAGCTGGCCACCGACATCTGGCAGCAAAGCCAGCGCAAGGTTAACCCGCGCCACATCTACGGCGCCTACCTGTTTATCGCCGGGTTCGACCTGCTGGACAACCACAGCAATGGCCTCTGGCAACTGACCGCTGCAGGCCAGGGCTTTCTCGATAACCAGCCGGATGTCGTCCGCCAACTGGACGAAGCAGAAGGCTTGCCCCAGTTGCTGGCGATTCTGGCCACCTGTTCCCCCGCACGGCGCCGTGACCTGCTGGAGGAGTGGTCCGAGTTTCTGCTGGAAAACTCCAACTACAAAACCCCCTCGACCTTCAAAGACACCCTGAGCCGCCGCCTGGGTAATCTGGTCGAGCGTGGTTATGTGAGCCGGGAAGGCAACAGTTACAGCATTACCAGCAAAGGCGTAGACTACGCCGCGCCGCAGGGCATTCAGCGCACACCCGCCGCGCACCATAGCGTCGCCAACGCGGTCAAGGCCTACAACGACATCCAGATGGCAGCGCTGCGCAGCCAGCTGGAAAGCATGGACCCATACCGCTTTGAGGCCCTGATCAAGGACCTTCTGGAGGCCATGGACTACGAGAACGTCGAGGTCACCAAACAAAGTGGCGACAAGGGTGTGGATGTGACCGCCAACTTCCAGTTCGGGATTACCGAAATCAAGGAAGTGGTGCAGGTAAAACGGCATCGCGGCAACCTTGGCCGCCCCGTGCTCGACCAGCTGCGTGGCGTGCTGCCGCTGCACGGTGCCCTGCGCGGCACCATCATCACCATCGGCGGCTTTGCCAAGGGCTGCAAGGATGTGGCGCTGTTCCCGGGGGCGGCGCCCATCACCCTGATCGACGGCGACAAACTGATTGAGCTGCTGGTAAAGCACAACGTCGCCGTCAAACAAAAAAAGCTGACGCTGATCGAGATCGACGACAGCTACTTTCTGGATGAACCGGAAACCAGCATCACCGAGTAAGGAAAGCAGTACATGTCCATCAGCAGCACCATCAAATCCATTCAGGACATCATGCGCAAGGACGTCGGCGTCGACGGCGATGCCCAGCGTGTCGGCCAGTTGGTCTGGCTACTCTTTTTGAAAATCTTTGACGACCGCGAACAGGAATGGGAGCTGCTGGACGACAGCTACCGCTCGCCCATGCCCGAGCGCTGCCGTTGGCGCAACTGGGCCGCCGACCCGGAAGGTATAACCGGCGACGAGCTGAAAGACTTTATCGACGGCCAGCTGTTCCCCACCCTGCAGAACCTGCAGGAATACAGCACCACGCCCGCCGCCTTTGTGGTGCGCAGCGTGTTTGAAGACGCCTACAACTACATGAAGTCCGGCCAGTTGATCCGTCAGGTGATCAACAAGATCCAGGAAGGGGTGGATTTCAACAAGGCGCAGGAACGTCACGCCTTTGGCGACATGTATGAACAACTGCTGCGCGATCTGCAAAGCGCCGGCAATGCCGGCGAGTTCTACACCCCGCGCCCGGTTACCGAATTTATGGTACGCATGGTCGACCCCAAGCTGGATGAAAAGGTCATGGACCCGGCCTGCGGCACCGGCGGCTTTCTCACCTGCACCATCGAGCACAAGCGCAGCCACTACGTTAAAACCGCAGAGGACGAACGCACCCTGCAGGCCAGCATCTTTGGTGTAGAGAAAAAGCCCCTTCCGCACCTGTTGGCTACCACCAACATGATCCTGCACGGCATTGAAGTGCCCAATCAGATCAGGCACGACAACACCCTGGCCCGGCCACTCATCAGCTGGGGGCCAAGCGAGCGTGTGCACTGCATCGTCGCCAACCCGCCGTTCGGCGGTATGGAAGAAGACGGCATCGAAACCAACTTCCCCGCCGCCTTCCGCACCCGCGAAACAGCAGACCTGTTCCTGGTGCTGATCATGCACCTGCTGAAAGACGGCGGCCGCGCCGCCGTGGTACTGCCCGACGGCTTTCTGTTTGGCGAAGGCATCAAGAGCCGCATCAAGGAAAAGCTGCTTACCGAATGCAACCTGCACACCATCGTTCGTCTGCCCAACGGCGTGTTCAACCCCTACACCGGTATCAAAACCAACCTGCTGTTCTTCACCAAGGGCACACCCACCAAAAACGTCTGGTTCTATGAGCACCAGTACCCGGCAGGCTACAAGAGCTACTCCAAAACCAAACCCATGCGCATCGAAGAGTTCGCCACCGAGCAGGCCTGGTGGGGCAACGAAGCCGATGGCTTTGCCAGCCGCGAAGAAAACGAATTCGCCTGGAAGGTCAGCCTGGACGAACTCAAGGCACGCAACTGGAACCTGGACTGCAAAAACCCGCATATCGGCGAACAGATCAGCCACGACCCGGACGAGCTGCTGCGCAACTACGCCGCCCTGCAAGGCGAAATCAGCGACCTGCGCGATCAGCTCAAAACAGTGCTGGCCGAAGCCCTGGAGCGCCAGGCATGACCGCACTGCTCACCGACAACCTGCCGCTGCTGGCCGGCGCCCCCAACGGCATCAAAAAGCTGCGCGAGCTGATTCTGGAGCTGGCGGTGCGTGGCAAATTGGTGCCGCAAGACCCGAGTGATGAGCCAGCCAGTGAGCTGCTTAAGCGGATTGCCGAGGAAAAGGCGCGGCTGGTGGCGGAGGGGAAGATCAGAAAGCCGAAACAGCAGCCAAAAGCTGCTGAGGACGATATTTCTTTTGTTTTGCCAAACGGCTGGGAAGTCGAAAGATTGGGTGTGACAAGTCATCTCATAACAAAAGGAACAACACCTACAACGCTTGGTCACGCCTACACATCTTCTGGCATTAGCTTTGTAAAGGTCGAAAATATCGAGTCGCGCCGCATTTCAAAAACTGCAATCTCGCAATTCATATCTCCAGACACTGATGAGCTTATGAGTCGCTCTCGTTTAGAGGCCGGTGACGTACTTTTTTCGATTGCTGGGACAATCGGAAAAACCTGTTCGGTTCAGGAGGAGGACTTACCTGCAAATACCAACCAAGCCCTTGCGATTATTCGGGGCACATCAACCGTGTTTTTACAAGATTTCTTACTATCCCAGCTGGACTCATTCGTTTCAGAAAAGACAAAAGAAAGGGCGCGGGGAGGGGCGATGCCAAACGTTTCGCTTGGGGACCTTAGCGATCTAGTACTAGTTATTCCCCCTCTCACCGAACAACACCGCATCGTCGCCAAAGTCGATGAACTGATGGCCCTCTGCGACCGGCTGGAGGCCCGACAGGCCGACGCCGACAGCGCCCACGCCCAACTGGTGCAAGCTCTACTCAACAGCCTGACCCAAGCCAGCGACGCCGACGACTTCGCCCAAAGCTGGCAACGCCTAGCCGAACACTTCCACACCCTGTTCACCACCGAATCCAGCATCGACGCCCTCAAACAGACCCTGCTGCAACTGGCCGTGATGGGCAAACTGGTGCCGCAAGATCCCAATGATGAGCCAGCCAGCGAGCTGCTCGAGCGCATTGCCGAGGAAAAGGTGCGGTTGGTGGCCGAGGGGAAAATAAAAAAGCAGAAGTTGTTGGCAGATGTCGACGACGAGGAACACCCTTACGTATTGCCCTCAAACTGGGAATGGGTGCGTTTCGGCTCAGTTTCAAGCACCCGCCTTGGGAAAATGCTCGACAAAGCAAAAAACAAAGGCGAACTACGGCCATATCTGCGTAACACCAATGTCCAGTGGTTTAACTTTGAAATCGAAGACCTCAAAAGCATGAGATTTGAAGAGCATGAGCTTGATGAATATCGGGTTCTCTACGGCGACCTAGTTATCTGCGAAGGAGGAGAACCTGGTCGCTGCGCTGTTTGGCAGGGTCATGCTGAGGATATGTTCATTCAGAAAGCGCTTCATCGAGCTCGCCCGTGGCTGGGTATCTCGCCGTTTTTCCTTCAGTTTTGTCTGAAAGCCGCCGCTGACTCGGGCTTCCTGAATCAATTCTTCACTGGCGCGACAATCAAACATTTCTCAGGCGAGAAGCTGGCTAAATATCCAATACCTCTTCCGCCACTCCCAGAACAACACCGCATCGTCGCCAAAATCGATCAACTGACGGCCATCTGCAACCAACTAAAAACCCGCCTGAGCGAGGCCCGCCAACTCAACGAACAACTGGCCAGCACCCTGGTCGAGCAGGCCGTGGCTTAAACCTACCCCACCACACAGATGAACAAGGACATCAGATGCACGAAAAGGAACTTTCTCTAACCGGCAAGCTGGACAACGGCTTGACCAAAGGCATTCTCCACCTGCTTGGCTGGTTAAAGATAGGAGGGCTGTGGCTGCTTGGTTTGGTTATCTTCACCGTCTTACCCTGGATTATTTTTGAGTACAAAGAGGGCCTGTCTGATCTATCTCTTCTGGAGTGGGGGTTTATTCCCTTGCTGGCATTGCTCCTTTGGCGACACGTGCACTACTGCAAATACTTCGCCACCGGTTTTTGGCTTGGGTTTAGCCGTCTGCTGATCTGTCAGGGCATCATGAGTGCTCTCAATTTTTTGGTTTTTGGCGTCTTAATTTACGGCCTGCTTCTCATTGAGCGCCCTCAGGAGTTCTTCTACTTACTCGTACAAGAAAGCCCGCTCGACAAGATTATTACTTACTCCTCCATATTGATCGCGGTGTACCTGGCTGCCCCGACTTCTTATAAAAAGCGGGCCAATGTCCCAGAGGCTGCGCCGCTCAATGCAGAACCAACTGCTAGCCCTGAGGCCAAGGAGGCCCTCCAGTGAAATATGCTCGTTTACTCACTCTCTGCATTCTGGGCCTGACTCAAGTGCCTACAGCAAACGCCGCTAATGACCCAGAAACACTTATCACTGCATGCAAGGAAGTTATCGATATCTACGCCAGCAGAGATGAGCAGCGTTTTTTGGCCGGCCTGACCACCGGCCCGTCGGAAGCATGGCGGGCGGGCTACTGTGTGGGCGTAGCCAACGAATATCGCCGCCACTACGAGTGCGGCACGAACAACTGGTATGAGCAAGCAGAGCGTATCGCCGAGCTACCGGTGTCCTTTGCCTCGCGAACGTCGGTTGAAGAGCTACTGGAGATGTCCTGTGAGCTATAACTCCCATGATTGGCCAGAGCTATCCCGGGTCTACGAAGACCTGCTATGCGGTGCAATCGGTTTGTCCAAGCCGCTGAACCAGCATGGCAAGCTACTTAACTCACTCAATACACTGGTTAGTGCGCTCAGCCCATCGACCAAAAACAAGGGCGAGGTTGAACGCTACCCCAGCAAAACCAAGCCGATCATCGTACAGCTGGACTGGGCCCCGCTGAGCTGGGGAGCAGACAGCCGCAACCGTGTGTTGATCAACCCCGACCATGTCACGCTGCTGTGGAACGGCATCATGCTGCAGGGCGTATTTGGAGAGCCCAAACTCGTTGTCGAGCTGATGCTGCCTAAAGCGGATCGCAAACCCTTTGTAGAGTGGGCCAAACAGCTATTCCTCGACCGTCAATCGCTGGCGGGGCTTGGCCTACTGCGTCAGGAGCTGATCAGCTTTCTCGAGAAGCTGCCGGTTGTCGACTTGCAAAAAGAGCGCTTACCTAATCCGTTTGCAGATACGCTGCCACAGATGGGGCTGGGCCACCTGAACGGTAATGTGCTGAAAGCCCTGGCAACGCAAACGGCGGCGCTGTCTCTCGGCGACAGCATGATGACTCATTACCTGGCGGGCAACGTGGAAAAGGCCTATGAGGCGGCCACTCAAGTACAAACAGACAATGCCCTGCTGCTGAGGTATCGCGAGTTGATACTTCGTGAATACCAGAGAGCAAAAGAATTTGACGATTTGCTGGATTCTTTTCGCTAACCGCCTTGGTTGTGGATTCCACAGATAAATACTGGCTCCGACATTCAAGAGGAGCCAGCAATGCCGAACATAGACAGCATCATTACCAACAGCCCTCACCAAATAGCCCCCTGCTACCAAAGCAAAGCTATCGAAATTGATCAAGCCCTGCGCAAGGGGACCCCGTTCACCGCACTAGGCGGCAAGCGAGTGCGGTGCCGCAGCGGGCTGGTGCGTTTCAAACTCGGTAAGGGCTGGCGCTTACTATATGTCTTAACTGCTAGCGGCTACGAGCCGCATAGCCTGGTCAGTCGTCAGTGTTTCGAACGTGAACTGAAGCGAAGGCGGGCTATCTAGCCCCAACAAGCTCAATTCAAAGGAAAAACACCATGACTGCAATCATTGCATTGAAAAAACCACTACTGGACGCCGATGGTCTCAACCTCGAGATCAGCAAACTAGACTTTGCACGCCTAAAACACAAGTACACCCAGTCATCAGAAGCAGAAATGACGGCTGAGCAGTGGGATGCGGCAGAGCTTGAATATCGTCGTTTTCTGACCCTGAAAAGCCTTTATCCTTCTGTCTCGCTGGTGCCAAGCAAACAAATCGACTCGATCTGGCATGCCCATATTCTGGACACACGTGCGTATCGCGAAGACTGCCATCAGGTATTTGGCCGCTTTATTGACCATTACCCGTACTTCGGCATCTACGGCGAGGAAGATTATCAGAACCTGAAGAACGCCTTCGCCCATACCGTAGCTCTCTACGTTGAACACTTCGGCGCCTACCCCGGCGGCGGCAAGGAAGAACAAGCAATGCGCTGTCAGGACCATGCTTGTCATGTACCGACAGAATGCGCCTGTCGCGTGGAAGGCGCCTGTAAGTAAACATTCCTACAACTCGGAGACGTCAACATGCAAAAGCAAACTATTGCCAAAAACAGCAACACATCAGCACCGCGCAATAAAACCAACGTGCCTAACCTGCCGAGTAAGACGGGGAACAAGTCCGGTAGCGGTCGCGGCAACAACCCCGCAAAAAAGAAGAGTTAACCCAGGCGCGTAGCGCGATAGGTTAGCAAAAGGCTACCGGAGCCGCTCCGGTAGCCTTTTTAACGCCTCACCAACTCACACAACCGCCCCACCCCCTCAATAATCGCCGGCGTCGGGCGGACCAGCAGGTCGCTGTCCAGCACGTACAGGCGTTGCTGTTCAACGGCGGCCAGTTGCGGGAAGCGGCGCCATTCGTCGAGCCAGCGTTCGGCGGTGATGCCGGCATCGGCCAGGGCGATGATGGTGTCGGGGTTGGCGACCAGCACGCCTTCGCGGCCTACCTGCGGGGCCAGGCCGGTGAGATCGGCGAAAACGTTATCGGCGCCGCAGAGGCTGAGGGCGTCGGACAGCAGTTGGTCGCCGGCAACCGTGTACAGCGGGTTATCCCACAGCTGCAAAAACACGCGAGCCCGGTTAGCACCTTGCTGCTCTCGCAGTTGATCGAGCTGGTGGTTGAAGCTGCTGGCCAATACGGTCGCTTGCGGTTTGCGGTCGAGCAGCTCGCCCAGTTGCAGGGTCATGTCGTCGATATCATCGAGCCGTTGGGGGTCGAACTCGGCAACCGGGATGTTCCAGCTGCGCAGTCGCTCAAGTAATGCCGGAGGATTACCGCTGGTCCAGGCAAGTACCAGGTCGGGGTGCGTGGCAACGATGCGCTCGGCGGACAATGTGCCGTAGCTGCCAACGCGTGCGACCTTGTCGAGTTCGCCGTGCAATTGACCATCATCCAGCACACCCACCAGCTGGCTGCGAGCATCGAGCTGCAACACCATGTCGGTCAGAAAGGGGGCAATGCTGACCACCCGCTCGGCGGCGGCCAGCGGCGTAGCCAGCCAGCACAGCAGGCAAAGGCCGGCCAGCAGGCGCATTCAGTCGACCCAGGCGGCCGGCGGACGGTACAGCAGCATGACGCCTAGACTAACGATCACCAGCAGCACCAGCGGGATCACCTCTCCGACGCAGAAGTAGTGCACCAGCGCGACCAGTGCCGGCAAGGCCGCCGCGCTCAGGCCCAGGCTCTGCAGGCGATGCAGATTGGCCCAGGCGCCAGCGGCTTCATCGCTGGTGCCCAGCGCATCGACGCGAATCAGCGCGCGCTTGTACAGCCGGAAGCGCCACAGCGTCAGCAACAGCGTGGCCATGCCGAAGGCGAACAGCGGTACGGCAGCGGCATCAAACAGGCCGTTCCAGTCGCCCAGCACCAGAACCAGCAGAATCGGCAGCAGCAACACCGCTGCGCTGAGCATGCGCCAGACGCTGCGCAGGGTGCGCCAGTGGGGTTTGGGATCAAACATCGCCGGGCTCGGCTTCAGCCTGGTGCAACTGGCCCAGCATGTGGCCCAGCTTGCCGGCCTTGGTGGCCAGGTACTTGGCGTTGTGCGGGTTCTTGCCAAACTGCAGCGGCAGACGCTGGGCCACCTCAACGCCAAAGCCCTGAATCGCCTTGACCTTGCGCGGGTTGTTGGTAAGCAGCTTGAGGCTGGTGATGCCCAGATGATCAAGCATCGGCTTGCAGATGCCGTAGTCGCGTTGATCGGCGCCAAAGCCCAGCAGTTCGTTCGCTTCGACGGTATCGGCGCCGCCATCCTGCAGGTGGTAGGCGCGGATCTTGTTCATCAGACCGATGCCACGGCCTTCCTGGCGCAGGTACAGCAGCGCGCCACGACCTTCGTCGGCGATGGCCTTGAGCGCGGCTTCCAGTTGAAAGCCGCAGTCACAGCGCAGGCTGAACAGCGCATCGCCGGTCAGACATTCGGAGTGCAGGCGCCCGAGGACCGGCTGGCCATCAGACACATTACCCATCGTCAGCACCACATGCTCCTTGCCGGTCGCTTCTTCCAGGAAGCCGTGCATGGTAAATGTTCCCCACTGGGTGGGCAGCTGAGATGAAGCAACAAAGGTGACTGTCACACCGGTCTCCTGTACAGCCTTTGCAAAAAAGGGCTGCCATATTAGCAGGAGAAGGCCGCGTGGGCGATCTGTGCGTTGCCTGGATAGTTGCGGTGAATGCTCAAGACTGCGCTGAACCGAGCCGGCTCTGCGCTCAGAACTTGCGCTCAAGCATTAACAGATTGTCGCGCTCATCCATGCGCACCCGGCTGAGCCAGCTCATGCCGAGCAGCACGTCCAGTGGATAGGCACCGTCGAGCACCACGCCCTGCACATTGGTCAGCTCGATTTCGCCCACTTTGACCCGCGCCAGCGAGACCCGATAGCCATCGACCGCACCGCTGGCGGTGGTGGCGCGAATCGGCGTGCCGATCAACTGGTAATCAATACCCATGCGCCGCGCCTGGTTGGCGTTCATGGCGACGCTGGTGGCGCCCGTATCGACCATGAAGACGGTGTGGTGGCCGTTGATGGAACCGGTCACCCGAAAGTGGCCGCCCTCGCCACGCGGGATGCTCACCTGCTGCCGTTCGGTCTGAGCAAAGCCTTCGGTGTACTCGCGTTGCAGGCCGAACTGGCGGGTCTGGCCGTCGATGCGCAGCGTGGCGGTGTTACTGTCAGAGGCGACCAGCTCGACGCCCTGCACGGCGGGCTTGCCGACACGCAGCATGTGGCGCGCGCCGTCGATATTGACCACCGCGGCATTGGGGAACAGACCCACCACCCGAACATCGGACGCCGCCTGCAGTGCACTGGCGCCCAGCAGCAGAGAGCAGCCCAGCAGGGCTGCCAGAGGAGAAGTTCTGCGTGGTTGAGCCATTGAGATGTCCTTTCCGCAATGCCAGAGGAGGGCTACACCATAGCCAATAGCCACTCGCCCAGCAACAGCACCAGCAGCGCCATGACGCCGGCAATCACATCATCGAGCATGATGCCCAGCCCGCCGCCAACCCGACGATCGACCCAACCAATCGGCCAGGGCTTCCAGATATCGAACAGGCGGAACAGCGCAAAGCCGGCGAGCAGCCAGGCCCAGCCGGTTGGCGCCAGCCAGAGCGCAATCCACAGACCGACAAACTCGTCCCAGACGATGCCGCCGTGATCGTGCACCCCCAGATCCGCTGCGGTGCGGTGACACAACCAGATACCCAGCAGCGTGGAGAGCAGAATAACCAGTGCATAGCCGCCCAGTGGCAGCTGTTGCCAGAGCAGCACAAAGGGCAGCGCCGCCAGCGTGCCCCAGGTGCCGGGCGCGGGCCGAATGGCGCCGCTGCCAAAACCGAAGGCGAGAAAGTGGATGGGGTTGCGCCACACCGAGGCGGGTGTGGATTCGTGCGTGTCAGTCATCCTGACTCCTGAAATGTTGATAACCACCGGGGCCGTCTACTGGCCGCATACCGAGCCCCAGGTCCAGCTGCACACCCTGCCCGGCTTGCACCTGACCAATCACGCTGACCCGCTGACCGGCCTGGCGCCAGCGCTCGATTTGCCCCCGCGCAGCGCGCGGTAGGGTGAAAAGCAGTACGTAATCATCCCCGCCGCGCAACATCCAGTCCAGTTGCTGACGTTCTGGCCAGCTGCGCAGCGCATCGGACATGGGTAGTTGCGGGCCGTTGATCTGCAGGCACACGCCGCTGGCCTTGGCGATATGCGCCGCATCGGCCAGTAGCCCGTCGGAGACGTCCAGTCCGGCACTGGCGTGACCGCGCAGCAAGGCGCCCAATGCCAACTGCGGCAATGGGCGCCAGAAGCGTTGGTGCAGGTAGTTCTGCTCGGCCATGGGCAACCCAGCAGGCAGAGCCTGCCCCAGCACGACAGCCAGGCCGGCGGCGCCGTCACCCAGACAACCGCCAACGCAGAGCAGATCTCCAGGCCGCGCGCCACTGCGGGTCAGCGCCTGAGCGGCAGGCACCTGGCCGAAGACCGTGACGCCAATATTCAAGGGGCCACGGGTGGTATCGCCACCAATCAGGTTGATACGACAATCGCGCGCCGCATCGCCCAGGCCGGCAGAGAACGCCTGCAACCAGCCCGCCTCGGCCTGCGGCAAGGTCAGCGCCAGTGTAAAGCCCAGGGGTTCGGCGGCCATGGCAGCAAGATCGCTGACGGCTACGGCAAGGGCGCGGTAGCCCAGCTCGGCGGGGGGACCATTGACGGGAAAGTGAACACCCTCGACCAGGGTGTCGGTAGAAATGACCAGCTGCTGACCAGCAGCCGGTTGCAGCAGCGCGGCATCGTCACCGATGCCCAGGGCGACCGCCCCGCTGGCTGCGGCCCGCTGCAGTCGCTCGGTGCGAAAGTAGCGGGCAATCAGGTCAAACTCGTCCAGCGCCATGGCCGGGCGATCAACGTCCCTTGCGGGCAGCGTTGACCTCAGCCTTGCGCAAACGCGGTGCCAGCTTGTCGAGGATGCCGTTGACGTACTTGTGGCCGTCGGTGGCGCCAAAGGACTTGGCCAGCTCGATGGCTTCGTTGATCACCACGCGGTACGGCACGTCGATGCGCTTGAGCAGCTCGTACACGCCCAGACGCAGGACCGCCAGCTCGATCGGGTCGAGCTCCTTGATGTCGCGATCCAGCACCACGCCCAGCTCGCCATCAATGTCGCCGAGGTTGCGCGGCACGCCGGTCAGCAGCTCGTGAAAGTAGGCGCCATCCACCTTGCTGAAGTCGTTGTCGGTACGAAACTGCGCCTCGATGTCGAAGATCGGCAAATCGGCCATGTGCCAGGCATACAGCGCCTGCAGAGCCAGACTGCGGGCCTTGCGACGGGCCGATGCCTTGGGGCGACCGGCGGTGCCAGAACTCTGCTGACCGTCCATCAGGCCTCCAGCTGCTTGATCACGCTGACCATCTCAAAGGCAGACATGGCCGCTTCTGCGCCCTTGTTGCCGGCCTTGGTGCCGGAGCGCTCGATGGCCTGCTCGATGCTGTCGACCGTCAGTACGCCAAAGGCAACCGGGATACCGTATTCCAGCGATACCGCGCCAACGCCTTTCACGCATTCACCGGCAACGTATTCAAAATGCGGCGTACCGCCACGGATAACCGCGCCGAGGGTCACGATGGCATCGTATTGCTTGAGGTCGGCCACTTTCTTGACCATCAGCGGGATTTCAAAGGCGCCGGGCACGCGGATGATGGTGATGTCGGACTCTTTCACGCCGTGGCGCTTGAGTGAATCTACAGCGCCCTCGACCAGGCTCTCGACGACAAAGCTGTTGAACCGGCCAACAACCAGTGCATAGCGGCCTTGGCCAGTTACAAAATCGCCTTCGATGGTACGGATAGCAGTCATGGGCACTCTCTCTGTGTAAAGAACCGGCAGCGCGCTCGGGCACTGCCGTGAATCAAAATGGGTGACGAAACCTACCTGCGTTTTCTCAACGCTTGGTCAATCGCAGGGCAGGTATTCTACTACTTCCAGGTCAAAGCCGGATATGGCGTTGAACTTCATCGGCGCAGACAGCAGGCGCATCTTGCGCACGCCCAGATCACGCAGAATCTGCGAACCGGCCCCAACCGTATTGTAGGTCGAAGGACGGCGAGCCACCGGCTTGCCCTCGCCCAGGTTGGCCACATGATCCAGCAGCGCCTCGGCATTGACCTGATTACCCAGCAGCAACACCACGCCACTCCCCTCAGCAGCTACCCGGCGCATGGCCTCCTGCAGGCTCCAGCGGCCCGGCTCGGGCACCAGGAACAGGTCGCGCAGCGGGTCGACATTGTGTACCCGCACCAGCGTCGGCTCCTCGGGCTGGATATCGCCCAGGGTCAGCGCCATGTGAACCACATCATCGGTGCGATCGCGGTAGGCCACCAGGTTGAACTGACCCAGCTCGCTGCTCAGCAGTTTTTCTTCGGCACGCTCAACCGTGCGCTCGTTGAGCAGGCGGTAGTGAATCAGGTCGGCAATGGTGCCGATCTTGATGTTGTGCTGCTTGGCGAACTCTTCCAGCTCCGGGCGACGGGACATGCTGCCATCGTCGTTCATGATCTCGCAGATCACCGCCGACTCGCCAAAGCCGGCCATACGGGCCAGGTCACAGGAGGCTTCGGTGTGGCCGGCACGCGCCAGCACGCCACCGGGCTGGGCCATCAGCGGGAAGATGTGGCCCGGACTGACGATGTCCTCGGCCACGGCATTGGCAGCCGCGGCAGCCTGCACAGTGCGTGCACGGTCAGCGGCGGAAATGCCGGTGCTGACGCCAACCGCCGCCTCGATGGACACGGTGAACTTGGTACCAAAACCCGAGCCGTTGCGCTGCACCATCAGCGGCAGCTTCAGGCGCTCGCAGCGCTCCAGGCTCATCGGCATGCAGATCAGGCCACGGCCGTAGCGCGCCATGAAGTTGATGTGCTCAGCCTGACAGGCCTCGGCGGCCATGATCAGATCGCCTTCGTTCTCGCGGTCTTCGTCATCCATCAGGATGACCATCTTGCCGGCGCGAATATCTTCGATCAGTTCTTCGATGCTGTTGAGTTTCATCCGGCCCTCCGGGGGCAGGTTAATCAGGATTTGAGGAAACCGTTCTCGGCCAGAAAGGCCATGCTGATGCCGCCAGCGGTCGGCTCTGCGGCCTTCTCGCCGAGCAGCAGGCGCTCCAGATAGCGGGCAATCAGGTCCACTTCCAGGTTGACGGCGGTACCGGGCTGATAATCGCCCATGACGGTTTCCTGCAGGGTGTGCGGCACAATATTCAGGTGGAAGACAGCGCCTTCCACGGCGTTGACGGTCAGACTGGTGCCGTCCACGGTAATCGAGCCTTTTTCGGCGATGTACTTCGCCAGTTCGGCCGGCGCTTCCACGCGGAAGTGCCAGGAGCGGGCATCCTGGTGCAACGACAGGACCTTGCCGACGCCGTCGACGTGGCCGCTGACCAGGTGCCCCCCAAGTCGGGTGGTCGGCGTCAGCGCCTTTTCCAGGTTGACTCGACTGCCCGACTTCAGTGACGCCAGGGCGGTACGGCGAATGGTCTCCTGGCTGACATCAGCCCAGAAGCCGTCACCGGGCAATTCAATGGCCGTCAGGCAGACGCCGTTGACCGCGATGCTGTCGCCCAGCTTGACGTCGCCCAGATCCAGCTTGCCGGTCCGCACGTAGAGCCGCACGTCACCGCCCTGGGGCTGCATGCTCTGAATCTGGCCAACCGCTTCGATAATACCGGTAAACATGAATTGCCTCGTTTTTGCCCTTGCCGGTCAGGAGACCAGCAGACCCAGACCGTAAACAGCGACAAAGCCGAAGGCGAAGGCCATCAGCAACAGTCCAAAGCTGCGCAGGTAGGTCATGAATGTCAGGCCGGGCATCTTGCTCATGGCAACGATACCGGCAGCGGAGCCAATTATAAGCAGGGAACCCCCCACACCAACAGCGTAGGTCAGGCCCATCCACTCGGCGATGGTCATCTGCAGATCGGCCTTGAGCAAGGCGGCGGTCAGCGGCACGTTGTCGATCAGTGCCGAGAGCATGCCCATCAGGAAGTTGGCGGCCATCGGCGGCATGAGGTCATACAGCGAGGTCAGACTCTGCAGGGTGCCGATGTACTGCAGCATACCGACCAGCAGCAGCACGCCGAGGAAGAACAGCAAAGTCTCAAACTCGATGACTCGGATGTATTCCAGAATCGGGTCATTGTCGATGTCTTCGTTGAAGAAACGCGCGATCAGGAACATCAGCGCCAGGCCGGTCAGAAAGGTCAGCACCGGCGGAATGGCAAAGAACAGACTCAGCAGAATGGTCGCAATGATGGTGAACAGAAAAAGACCACCAATCACCTGATCAACGCCGCGTAGTTCGTGCAGCTCATTGCGTTCGATGATGACCTCATCGCCCATGCCGATCGACAGCAGCGCGGCCAGCAGCAGCACGGCCAGCAGGGCCGGGGCACTGAGCAGCAGCAGGTTGGTGATCTCGACCTTGTCGGCCATGAAGATCATCAACGTGGTCACGTCACCGGTGATCATCGCCACCCCACCGGAGTTGACCGCAAACACCACCAGCGTGGCGAAGCGCAGCATCTTGCGCAGCTCCAGATTCAGGCTCAACACCAGCGCCACCGACACCAGAGTGGCGGTGATGTTGTCGGCAATCGAGGAGAACACAAAGCAGAAGCCACCGGTCAGAAACAGCAGCTTGCGCTCGGTGATGCGCCCGGGAAGGATGCGGTAGATGATGTTCTCGATCAGCCCCTTCTTGTTCAGGTAGGCAACGAAGGTCATGGTCGCCAGCAGGAACAGCCAGAGACTGGCGATATCGGTGATGTTCTCGTTCAGCGCTTCATGGACCTGCCCTCGCACCGCCTCGCTGGGCGCAGCGATAAACAGCACCAGCCAGGACAGCGCGCCGAACAGCAGCACCACCTTGGCCTTGTTTACATGGATAACTTCTTCAAGAACCACGCCCAAAAAGGCGATCACTGCCATCGCCAGGAGCAGTATCTGTACGCTGCTTTGCATGTGCTAACACTCTCAGGAAGGGAAAATCGGGCGTGCAGTGATGCGCCAATCCTGGCCTATGGCTCGCATATCGGTGACGGCGACGTCCATCGCCTCGCTCATGCTCTCGAAGGGGAGCTGCATCAGGGGCCGCGCCTGGCTTCCCAGCAGGCGCGGCGCCATATACACAATCAGTTCATCGACCAGGCCGGCACGCCAGAAGGCGCCCGACAGCCCGGCGCCAGCCTCGACCAGCACCTCGTTGCAGCCGCGCTCGGCGAGGGTCCGCAACACGGCGTGCAGATCGACCTTGCCGTCGGCACCGGGGACCGCCAGCAGCTCGCTGCCAACGGCCAGATAATCATCGGCGGCCTGCTCGGCGCTGGTGCTGATCACCAGCGTGGGGCCTGCCTCACGGAAAAAACGTTGCTCCAACGGCACCCTGCGCAAGCTGTCGATCAGCACGCGCAGAGGTTGTCGCTCGGCGGCGGCCGCCGCCTCGTCTGGCGGCAGCCCCAGCTCACTGGCGCGCACGGTCAGCGCCGAGTCATCCAGCAGCACGCTATCGGCACCGCTGACCACCGCGCCGCTGCGCGCCCGCAGGCGCTGCACGTCGGCCCGGGCCGCCGGCCCGGTAATCCACTTGCTTTCGCCGCTGGCCATGGCGGTGCGCCCGTCCAGGCTCATCGCCAGCTTGACGCGTACCCAGGGCAAGCCCTGCTGCATGCGCTTGATAAAACCGGGGTTGAGCGCCCGCGCCTGATCTTCCAGCAGCCCGCACTCGACCGCGATACCCGCCTCACGCAGCCGCTGCAGGCCGTTGCCGGCCACCTGGGGGTTGGGGTCCTGCATGGCCGCGACCATGCGCGCCACACCGGCCTTGATCAGCGCATCGGCGCAGGGCGGGGTCTTGCCAAAGTGACTGCAGGGCTCAAGGGTGACATAGGCGGTGGCGCCACGGGCGCGCTCGCCGGCCTGGGCCAGGGCGTTGACCTCTGCGTGCCCTTCACCCGCGCGCACGTGCCAGCCCTCGCCGACCACTTCGCCATCGACCACCAGCACACAGCCGACGCGCGGGTTGGGCTCGGTGGTATAGAGACCGCGTTCGGCCAGCATCAGTGCGCGGCTCATCCAGCTGCGGTCAGCAGCGCTCCACTCAGGCATCGCTGTCGTCCTGCTCGCGGCGCGACAGGCGCTCGATTTCTTCACGGAACTGATTCAGATCCTGGAAGCGGCGATACACGGAGGCAAAGCGGATGTAGGCGACTTCATCGAGCTGCTTGAGCTCGCGCATCACCATCTCGCCGACGGTCATGGCCTTGACCTCACGCTCGCCCGTGGCACGCAGGCGGTGCTTGATATGGCCGATGGCGGCCTCGATCTGCTCGACGCTGACCGGGCGCTTTTCCAGCGCGCGCTGGAAACCGGCGCGCAGCTTGTCTTCGTCGAAAGGCTGTCTGCGACCGTCCTGCTTGATCACCCGGGGCAATACCAGCTCTGCCGTCTCGAACGTGGTGAAGCGCTCCTGGCAGGCCAGGCATTCGCGGCGCCGACGCACCTGATCACCTTCGGCTACCAGGCGCGAGTCGATCACCTTGGTGTCATGGGCACCACAGAACGGACAATGCATGCAGGATTTCCCGAGCGGATAAAAAACGGCCTACATAGTACTCCTTTGTAGGCCGGGGATAAAATGTATCAGTTTATTACTCAGACCGCCGTCGGATGACGGCCTGGGTCGTATCAGGCCAAGGCCTGCAACCAGCTGTCACGCAGCCGCCGCTTGGCCACCTTGCCGTTGTCATCGCGCGGCAGGCTGTCGACCACTTCCACCCGCTTGGGCACCTTGTAGCCGGCCATGTGCTTGCGGATAAACGCCTGTACCTGAGCGGCACTGACCTGCCCGCCGGGGCTGGCTACCACAGCCATCAACGACTCGCCGTACTCGGCATCCGGCACACCGAACACCGCGCAATCAGTGACACCCTCCAGGGTGATCAGCACATGCTCAATTTCCGCCGGGTAGATGTTTACGCCACCGGAAATGACCATGTCCGACTGCCGGTCACAGACGTACAGATAGCCTTCGGCGTCCAGATAGCCGATGTCACCCACCGTGGCCAGATCGTCCAGCCCGGCCTTACTGCGCGCGGCCTCGTTATTCAGATAGGTAAAGTCCGGCACCATGGGCTGGCGCACGTAGATCACGCCCGGCTCGCCTACACCACACTCGCGACCGTCTTCGCTGACGATACGAATGCGCGTGTCCGCAATCGGCCGGCCCACACTCCCCGGCTTGCGACGGGCGGATTGCGGGTCCTGCAGGGTCACCATGCCGGTCTCGCTGGAGGCGTAGGTTTCAAAGATGACATCGCCCCACCAATCGAGCATTGCCTGCTTCACTTCCGGGGCGCAGGGGGCGCCGGTTGAGGCGACAAAGCGCACCGACGACAGGTCGTATCTGGCGCGCACGGCCTCGGGCAGACGGAGCAGCCGTACGTACATGATCGGCACCAGATACACCACCTCGATGCGGTGCTGCTGGATCAGCGCCAACGTCTGCTCGGCGTCGAAGCGCGGCATCACCACCAGCACCTGTGCCTGCTGAATGGCCTGCTGGGTGAAAGACGTGGGGGCGCTGTGATACAGCGGCGCGGTCACCATGGCCCGGACACCGGGCGTAATGCCCCAGGCGATGCGACACAGCTCGCGCATACCTTCAGCCATCTGAGCGCGCAGCTCTGGCGGCGGTGCCAGGCGCACCACGCCCTTGGGCCGCCCGGTGGTGCCGGAGGTGTAGGCCATGTGGGCGCGCGGCGTGCGCTCAGGCCCGTCATAGGGCGCCTGCTGTGTAAGCCAGCGCTCGTAGTCGCGCGGCTCGCCGGCGCCACCATCGACCACCAGCACCGCCACTCCAGCGGGGACGGCATCGTCCAGGGACGCCAGCAGGTCGGCCTCGACAATCAGCACCTTGGCGGCCGAGTCGTTCAGCAGGTACGCCACCTCGTCCGCCTTGAAGTGCCAGTTGATCGGGCAGTAGTAACAGCCGGCCGTCTGGCAACTTTGAATGGCATCGATAAACACCGGGCCGTTGCGCAGCATCACGGCAATCACATCACCGTCTGCCACGCCCAGGCGCGCCAGACCACCCGCCAGCCGCAGCGCGCGCTCGGCCACCTCATCACCGCTGCGACGCAGGTTGCCGCAGATGAGTTCAGCGCTCATCAGCGTGCTCCGTAAGGTGTGGAGATCGCAGCCAGACGCTGCTGCGCCTCATGGTATTCGCGCTCGAGCTGGGCAACCGCCTCGGCGGTTGAAGTCACCTTGCCGATGCTGCCCACGCCCTGACCTGCGCCCCAGATATCGCGCCAGGCCTTGCTCTTGCTGCTGCCACCGGAGCCGAACTTCATGGTGCTCTTGTCACCCTCGGGCAGGTTGTTCGGGTCCATGCCGGCGTTGACGATGCTCGGCTTGAGGTAGTTGCCGTGCACGCCGGTGAACAGGTTGCTATAAACGATATCGTCAGCGCTGGTATCGACCAGCATCTGTTTGTAAGCCGGATCGGCGTTGGCTTCGTGCGTGGCAATAAAGCGGGTGCCCATGTACGCGAGGTCGGCCCCCATGGCCTGGGCCGCGAGAATCTGCTCGCCCTTGGCGATAGAGCCGGAGAGGATGATCGGGCCGTCGTAGAAGGCGCGGATTTCAGACACCAGGGCAAAGGGGCTGAGCTGACCGGCGTGGCCGCCCGCGCCCGCACACACCAGAATCAGGCCGTCAACACCGGCCTCAATGGCCTTCTTGGCGTGTTTGACGTTGATCACATCATGGAACACCAGACCACCGTAGCTGTGAATCGGCCCGACGACCTCGTTGGGCGCGCGCAGGCTGGTGATGATGATCGGCACCTTGTATTTCACGCACAGCTCAACGTCATGCTGCAGACGGTCATTGCTGCCGTGCACGATCTGGTTGACCGCGAACGGCGCCACCACCGCGTCCGGGTTGGCCGCCTTATAGTCCGCCAGCTCGCTGGTGATGCGCTGCAGCCACTCGTCCAGCACCTCGGCAGGACGCGCATTCAGCGCCGGGAAGGAACCCACAACCCCGGCCTTGCACTGCGCAATGACCAGATCCGGGTTGGAGATGATAAACAGCGGGGAACAGATGACCGGCAGGCTCAGATTGCCTTGCAGAACGGCGGGCAGACTCATGCGTGCGCTCCTGTGTGTTGTGATTGTTCATGGACTATAAAAGCCCCTCACCTGCACTACAATGTCCGCGCATAAGCCCAAACTGTTTACCAATAGGCAACAATATGGACATCAAGACCCTGCAGTACTTCAGCGCCATCGTCGAGGCCGGCAGCATGAGCGGCGCCGCCCGCCGGCTCGGCACCTCGCGCTCACACGTCAGCCGACGGCTGAAAGCGCTGGAGCAGGACCTTGAAGTGCAGCTGCTGCGCCGCACCACCCGGCGTATCGAGCCGACCCAGATCGGCTGGGCCATGTACGAGCATGCCGCGCGCATCAGCCAGGAGTTGAGCGCACTGCAGTCGACGGTGGACAACCTTGGGCGCAACCTGCGCGGCCATCTGCGCCTGAGCGTGCCCTCAGCGCTCGGGCAACAGGTGCTTGGGCCGCTGCTGCTGGAGTTTGCCGAGGCCTACCCGGATGTCAGCCTGCAGCTGACTTTCAGCAACCGCATCTTTGATCTGGTCGCCGAAGAGATCGACCTGGCGATCCGCGTCACCAACACCCCGCCCGATACCCTGGTTGCCCGCGACCTGGGGCCCATCGACTGGGTGCTGTGCGCCAGCCCGGCCTACCTGAGCAGGGTCGGCGCACCGCAACAACCCGAAGATCTGCTGCGCTGCGCCATGGTCAGCGTCAAGGTGGCCGACCTGCGTCTGCCGCTGGAGCTGTCGGACGGTCGCCATCGCCAGGTGCTGACCCTGCGTCCGCGCCTGCAGACCGAAGACATGCTGTTTCTGCGCCGCGCCGCGCAGCAGGGTCTGGGCTGCGCACTACTGCCGTACTATGCGGTCCGCGATGAGCTGGAGAGCGGCCAGCTGCAGGTCGTCCTGCCGCAGTATCGCGCCCGGGTGGATGCCTGGGGCGATCACCTGTACCTGCTCACCGCGCCCAACCTCTACCCCACCCTGGCGACCCGCGCGCTGATCGAGTTTCTGCGCAGCCGTCTGGCCGACATCCCGCTGACACCCAGGCACCCGCTTGCCGTTACAATGCCCTCCTGACCAGGAGCCTTGCCATGACGCTGCAGACACTCACCGACGCCCTCCATCAGGTATTGCCCGATGCCCAGCTGACGCCGACCCGAGTGCCCGGCCTGCCCGAGCTGGAACTCTGGCTGCTGGACCCGGCCAACCTGGACCGCGCCTTTGCCGCCGAGGAAACCCGTCGCCTGCTGGAGCACCCGCCCTACTGGGGCTTCTGCTGGGGTAGCGGGCTGGCGCTGGCGCGCTGGGTGCTGGATAACCCGGCCGAGGTCCGCGGCAAGCGGGTGCTGGATTTTGGTTCGGGGTCCGGCGTGGTCGCCCTGGCATGCCGCCTGGCGGGCGCCGGTGAAGTCATCGCCTGCGATCTCGACGAGCCGGCGTTGCTGGCCTGCGCGTTGAATGCGCGCCTCAATGACCTGCGTCTGACTTTGTCCGACGATTACTTTGCCGTGGCGGGCGACATCGACCTGCTGATCGCCGCCGACGTGCTCTACGACGTCGAGAACCGGCCACTGCTGGAGCACTTTGCCAGCCGCGCCAGGCAGGTGCTAATCGCCGATTCACGGGTGCGCGAGCTGGTGCACCCGCGCTACCAGCGCAGCGCCATCCTGCCGGGCCAGACCTGGCCTGATCTGGGCGAGCCGCTGGAGTTTCGCGACGTTAGCCTCTACAGGCTTGACCCCGGCGCCAGCGCCCCCATATAAAACAGTCCCCCACACTCGCTGCGGAATCGCCTTATGTCCTCGCCCTACCTGTTTGACGCCACCACCGATACCTTCGACCGCTATGTGCTGGAGAACTCCTTCCACAAGCCGGTGCTGGTCGACTTCTGGGCCGACTGGTGCGCGCCCTGCAAGGCGCTGTTTCCGGTGCTGGAGAAGATTGTCGACAGCTATCAGGGCGAGCTGCTGCTGGCCAAGGTCAACTGCGACGTCGAGGTCGGCTTGACCGAGCGCTTTGGCATTCGCAGCCTGCCCACCGTGGTGCTGTTCAAGGACGGCCAGCCCGTCGAGGGCTTTGCCGGCATCCAGACCGAGAGCGCCATCCGCGAACTGCTGACCCCGCACGTTGCCGAACCGCAGGCCGAAGAAGAAACCGCCCCAGAAGGCGACCTGGCAAGCCAGGCCCAGGCGCTGATCGACGCCGGCCAGGCGCAGGAGGCGATTGCCCTGCTGCAGCCAGCGCTGCAGAATGAGACCGACGACAACCTGCTCCTGCTGCTGGCCCGCGCCCTGCTGGCTGACGGCCAACTGGATGATGCGGACAAGGTGCTGCAAGCGATCCAACAAAAAGATCAGCACAAGCAAACCCTGAGCGCACTCAAGGCGCAACTCAGCTTTGCCCGCCAGACCACTGACTTACCGCCACGCGACACGCTGCAGACACGCCTGAGCAGCGACGCCGGCGACAGCGAAGCACGCTACCAACTGGCCCTGCTGGACCTGACCGCTGGCAACAGTGATACCGCCCTCGCCGCGCTGCTCGAACTGCTGCAGCGCGACCGCGGCTGGGGCGACGGTGCGGCGCAAAAGACGCTGCTGCAGGTCTTCGACGCCCTGGGCGGTGAGCACCCGCTCACCGTGCAATACCGCCGCAAGCTATATCAGGCGCTGTACTGAGCCTGGGCGCGCCCTAACCGGGCAGGCAGGCATGCCGGGGTTGTAACAACAGGGAAATGAAATAAGATAACGTTTTCCCATTCCAGTTGGAGTCTTGCCATGCGCCGCACCCTGCTTGCCCTCGCCCTAGCTCTTCCCTGCAGCCAAGCCCTGCACGCCCACGAACACGAGCATGAACACGACAGCCTGGGTGCCCACGAACACGGCGTCGCCAGCCTCAATCTGGTGGTCGATGGCAACCAGGTCAGCCTGGAGCTCGATAGCCCAGCCGCCAATCTGGTCGGTTTTGAGTACCAGCCCAGCACGGACGAAGACCGCGCCACCGTAGCCCGCGTCAAGGCAGCGATGGAGCAAGCCGACGGCTTGTTTACCTTCACGCCGGCCGCCGGGTGCCAGCTGCAACAGGTCGACCTGGACAGTCCGTTGTTTGCCGCACAGGACCACGACGAGCATGAGCATGCAGAACACGACCATGACCATGACCATGACCATGACCATGATGAGCATGACCACCATGACGACCATGAGCACGCGCACGACCATAGCCATGAACACGGTGAGCACGCGGATATCGAAGGTCGTTTTGACTACGTCTGCGATGCCCCCGAGCAACTTGAAGCCCTGACTCTCCCGTTGTTCAATGACTACCCCGCCATGCAGCGCATTCAGGTACAAGCGATCACTGCCAGCGGCCAACACGGCGCGGTACTGACCGCCGAGCAACCCACCTTGTCACTGGACTGAATCAGCCGATGAGTACACCACTACTGCAGGTCAGTGATCTGCAGTTTGCCTGGCCGGGCCAGCCGCTGCTGCTGGATATCCCGGCCTTCAGCCTGCAAGCGGGCGAACGACTCTTTCTCAAGGGGCCATCGGGCAGCGGCAAGACTACCCTGCTCGGCCTGCTCGGCGGTGTACATCAGCCACAACAAGGCGCCATTACCCTGCTGGGCCAGTCATTGCGTCAACTCTCCGCCTTGCGCAGAGACCGTTTTCGCGCCGATCACACCGGCTATCTGTTCCAGCAGTTCAACCTGCTGCCGTACCTCTCGGTGCTGGATAATGTCACCCTGCCCTGCCGCTTCTCCAGCCTGCGCCGCGAGCGAGCCCTGCGCCAGCAGCCGGACCTGAACACGGCTGCCGAACACCTGCTGCGCGAGCTGGGCCTGAGCGACGCCACCCTGCATCAGCGCAGCGCCGGTGCCCTGTCCATCGGCCAGCAGCAGCGGGTAGCCGCCGCCCGCGCGCTGATTGGCAGCCCCGAGCTGGTGATTGCCGACGAACCCACCTCGGCACTGGATGCCGACAGCCGCGACGCTTTTCTCAAGCTGCTGTTCGATGAGTGCGCACAGATGGGCAGCAGCCTGCTGTTTGTCAGCCACGACACCAGCCTGGCAACCCGCTTTGACCGTGCCCTGTCGCTGGCCGAACTCAACCGCGCCAGCCAGCCGGAGATTCTCTGATGTACCTGATGCGTCTCGCCTTGCAAAGCCTGGCCAACCGCCGCTTTTCCGCCCTGCTGACGGTGATCGCCATTGCCCTGAGCGTCACCCTGCTGCTGTCTGTCGAGCGGGTGCGCACCGAAGCCCGCGCCAGCTTTGCCAGCACGGTCAGCGGCACTGACCTGATCGTTGGCGCCCGCTCAGGCTCGGTTCAGTTGCTGCTGTACTCGGTGTTCCGCATCGGCAATGCCACCAACAATATCCGCTGGGACAGCTTTGAGCAGATCAGCCACCAACCGCAGGTCAAATGGGCAATCCCCCTGTCGCTGGGCGATTCGCATCGCGGCTTTCGAGTGCTGGGGACCAATCAGGCCTACTTCGACCACTACCGCTTTGGCCGTGACCAGGCGCTGACGCTGAGCCAGGGCAAGCGCTTCAGCGACCTTTACGATGCCGTAGTCGGCGCCGATATTGCCCGCGAGCTGGGCTACCAGTTAGGCACCGAGCTGGTGCTGGCCCACGGCGCCGGCGCGGTGAGCTTCGTCAAGCACGCGGACAAGCCCTTCCGGGTGGTTGGCATCCTGGCCAAGACCGGCACGCCGGTAGACCGCACCATCCATATCAGCCTGGAAGGCATGGAAGCGCTGCATGTCGACTGGCAGCAGGGCATGCCAGCCCGGGGCGCGGGCAAGATCAGCGCCGAACAGGCGCGCGAACTCGATCTGACTCCCGCTGCCATCACCGCGTTCATGCTGGGGCTGGAGCGGCGCATCGACACATTCGCCTTGCAGCGGCAGATCAATGAGTTCAGCGGCGAGCCGCTGCTGGCCATCCTGCCCGGGGTGGCCCTGCAAGAGCTGTGGAGCTTGCTGAGCGTGGCAGAGAAGGCGCTGCTGCTGGTCTCGGTGTTTGTCGTTCTGACGGGCTTGGTCGGCATGCTGACCGCCATTCTCAGCGGCCTTAACGAACGCCGGCGCGAAATGGCCGTGCTGCGTTCGGTCGGCGCCCGGCCGTTGCATATTTTCAGCCTGCTGGTGCTGGAGGCGGTCAGCCTGACCCTGGCCGGCATCGCGCTGGGTCTGACACTGTTGTATGCTGGCATGGCCGTGGCCCGCCCCTGGCTGGAACAGCAGTATGGCCTGTTTCTGCCGCTGGCTTGGCCGACCCGCAGCGAACTGCAGTTGTTGGCCGGCATCCTGGCCGCCAGCCTGCTGATGGGCTGCATCCCGGCGTGGCGCGCCTACCGCCAGGCGCTCTTGGACGGCCTGTCCATCCGCCTGTAATCACCGAGACCACCGATGTATCTGATTCGTCTGTTTGCCCTGTGCCTGAGTCTGCTGCTGACCCTGCCGGCCTGGGCCGCCCGAGAACTCAGCTGGGACGACCTGGTGCCCGCAGGCAGTGAGCACCTTTACGGCATGCCCCAGGCGCAACACGACGGCCTGACCTCAGAGGACCAGGCGGCCAGCAATCCGCTGATGCAAAGCATGACCAACGCGCCCACCGTCGCCGCGCTGGACGGCCAGGAGGTCAAACTTCCGGGCTACATCGTGCCGCTGAGCGTAGACCCCAACCAGCGGGTGACCGAGTTCTTGCTGGTGCCCTACTTCGGCGCCTGCATCCACGTACCGCCGCCGCCATCCAACCAGATCGTGCTGGTGCAGAGTGAAATTGGCATCGCTCTGGAGGCGACCTATGTGCCCTACTGGATCAGCGGCATCATGCACGTGGAACAAAGCAGCAGCGAACTGGCCAGCGCAGGCTATCGACTGGAAGCGCTGGAAATCGAAGTGTTCAGCTACTAGGGTCTGCTGCCGTTTCGTTCACCCGCCTGTTGCAGCCTGTAAAGCCGCCAATCAAGGAGCGAGAAGCGTAGCGTGGTCATTCCACGTGAGCGACGAGCGACGCCGAGTGCCGGCTTTACAGGCGCAACCTCGGCGGCCCCACCCCGAGGGCCGGGGCCATTTTTCGGCCATGCTTCGTTGTCGGTCGCTTATGTAGAGCAACTACACTGCGCCCCCTCCGCCTTGCCTGGCCGAAAAATGGCCTCCGGCAGGCGCATGAACGAAACGGCAACAGGCCCTAGGAAAGCGCTGAGCAATTCCGCTCGTGCTTGCCAATACCCAAGCGTGTAGCTGCACTGCGGAATAAATCAGTGCTGCCCTGGTGACCCGGCCGCACCGGACGAGGCCCCGTCCGGCCTGGGCAGGGCTGCCTCGGCTGCCAACCGGAGGCTGTGCAACTGACGACGCTGCTGGGCGTTGGCCGGCTGTACTGTTTGCAGGGTATCCAGAGCCGCCTGCCACTGACGCTGCTGGTATTGCAGCCACGCCAGCTGCAAGCGGTCAGCGCTGTTGCCACTACGTGCCACCCGCTCCCAAGCGGCCAGGGCGCGCTCATGATCACGCGCGGTTTGCCACAGATAGGCAAGACGGCGCAGACGATCCGCGCTGCTGCTCAGCAGGCCCTCATCCAGCAACGCCTGCATCAGGCGCGCCGCCTGCCAGGGGGCGCCACTCTGCGCATGCAGGGCGACCAGGTTCTCGAGATCGGTAGTATCCAGTCTGATGCCGGCCTCGCGGGCCAAACGCAGGGTCGCTGCGGCCGCCACCTGCTCGCCAGCTAGACTCTGCATGCTCGCCAGCTGACGCCAGTTATCGGCACTCTCGGGCGCACGCTGCAACAGCGCCTGCTGCCAGCGCACCGCCTGATCAAACCGCTCCAGCTCATAGTTCATACCCACCAGCAGGCGGTACCAGATGTCATCCGCCTGCGGGTTCGCGCGCACCACCTGCTCGGCCAGCGGAATGGCCTTGCGAAATTGCCCCAACTGGCGATAGGCCTGCACCAGCAGCTGGCGATTGCTGTCAGTGCGGGGCAGGCTTTCCAGCTCTGTGACCGCTTCGGGATAGCGCTGCGCCTGCATCAGCAGGCGAGCCAGATTCTGCCGGTCCTGCAGCGCCGCCGCCTCGTCCAGCTGCTGCTGAGCCAGCGCCTCGCGCAGCCAGTCGATGGCCGCTGCGTTGCGTTGGGCAGCGATCGCTAGGTACGCCAGCCGCTGGGCGACCAGCGCGCGCTCCAGAGTCCCGCTTTCAGCCTGTGGCAGCGCCTGCTCCAGCGCCTCGCGCGCCTTGCCCAGATCGCCCGCCGTCTCGGCATCGGTGGCGGCTTGAATGGCAACGTACACCTCAGCGTCAATTTCCTCGGCCAGCGCGGGGGCGCTCAACAGGCACAGCAGCAGTAACCAGCGCAGCATCAGCGGCGACCCTCCAGACGGAAGTTCATGGTCTTGCTCACCTCGCGTGAGACCGCCACGCCGTTCTCCCGGCGCGGCGCGAAGCGCCAGCGACTGACCGCTCGGCGCGCTGCGCGCTCGAACACCCCGGGCGGCTCGGCGCTGAGTATGCGAATGTTCTCTACCCGCCCTTCGGCGGTGACGGTGAACTGCAAGGTCACCTGCCCCTCGATACCGGCCGCCAGCGCCCGGCGCGGATACTCCGGCGGAATGTCCACCAGCGGGGTGACTTCCTCGGCGCTGCCCGGCGGCGGCGCACTGACCGGCGCTGGCGGGCTGGGTGCCGGCGCCGGCTGAGCAGCGGCCTGCAATGGCGGCAGCGCGGGCGCCGCGCCCATATCGATGCGGGTATTGAGCTGCGGCACATCGATATTGAGATCCAGCGCCGGAACCTGCGGGGTTACCTGCGGCTGCGGCGCAACCTCGGGCGGCTGCTCTGGCGGCGTCGGGCGCTCCGGCGGCTGCAACGGATCGGCCGGCTCAGTGCGGCTCTCCTGCACACTGCGGGCGACGCCCACGCGCAACAGTTCCGACGGCTGCGGTGGCGGGTCATTGGCCGGCATGATCAGCGCCAGCATCAACCCAAACAGCAGCAGCGCTACCAGCAGCGCGCCGACAAAACTGCCCAGCAGCCGCATCAGAGCCCCGCCGTGGCGGCCAGGGCAACATCCTCTACCCCGGCCAGCCGCGCCTGATCCATCACCCGGATAACCAACCCGGTACGTGCGTCGGTATCGGCCTGCACCACCACTGTGCTGTCCGGCTGGTCAGCGCGCATGCGCTCGACCGCCGCCCGCACGGCGCGAATATCCACCGGCTTGTGGTCCATCCAGATTTCCCCGTCGGCACTGACCGCAATCAAAATGGTGCCCTTGGGCTTGTCGACGGCACTGTCGGCCGACGGCCGCTCGATGTCGATGCCGGTTTCCTTGACGAAGGAGCTGGTAACAATAAAAAAGATCAGCATGATGAAGACGATATCCAGCATCGGCGTAAGGTCGATGCCGGCCTCGTCATCGGCGTTGGCGTGGTGCCTGCGCATGCGCATCGCAATTTCTCCTAATCGTGCTGCAGGCGGTCGGACAACCGCTGCAGCGCTCGCCGCGACTGCTGATCGAGTCGCGCCAGACAAAACAGGCCACTGATGGCAATCACCATGCCGGCCATGGTCGGCACCGTGGCACGGGACACCCCTGCCGCCATTGCGCGCGGGTTGCCGTTGCCGCTGATAGCCATCACATCGAATACCTGAATCATGCCGCTGACCGTGCCCAGCAATCCCAACAGCGGGCACAGCGCGATCAGCACCCGCACCATCGGCAGATAGCGGTTGAGCTGCGCCTGCGCCTGCGCCAGCCATGCGTTGCGAATATGCCGCGCGGCAGCGCTGCGCCGTTCGCTGCGCGCCTGCCAGCCATTGCAATAGCCCTCGGCGCGGCGCGGAAACACCAGCGACAGATACCACAGCCGCTCCAGCATCAGCGTCCACAGCAGCACGGTGGCGCCAAGAATGGTCCACAGCACCCAGCCACCGCTGTCGAGAAAGTCCGGCAGCCGCCACAGGACCTCAGTCACTGCGCCGCTCCCCGCCAAGGTGCAGGGCAATCAGCCCGGCGCTCTGCTGTTCCAGCAACTGGATCAACGCCTTGCTGCGCGCCGCCACCAGGCTGTGCAGGAACAGCAGCGGAATAGCCGCCACCAACCCGAGCACCGTGGTGACCAGCGCCTGCGAGATACCATCGGCCATCATCTTCGGATCGCCGGTGCCATATTGGGTGATCGCCTGGAAGGTGGCGATCATGCCCGTCACCGTCCCCAGCAGCCCCAGCAGTGGCGCCACTGCGGCCAGCAGCTTGATCAGCCCCTGCCAGCGCTCCAGCGCAGGCGTTTCGCGCAGGATGGCCTCGTCCAGCTTGAGTTCCAGGGTATCCAGTTCTTCCAGCCGCGGACGGCTGCCAATCACACTCAGCACACGGCCCAGCGGGTTGCTGTCGGCCAACTGGTCGAGGTCCGCAATCTGCCGATCAACCCGGCGCTGCACCAGCTGCAACCAAGCCAGCCGCGCCAGCGCCAGCACTATGCCCAACGCCCCCAGAGCCACAATGACATAGCCGACAATGCCGCCCTGGGACAGACGGGTCAGCAGGTCCGGGGTGCGCTGCAGCTGCTCGATGACCTGACCGCGCGCCGGATCGATGGCGATATCGGCCACCGCCTCGCGGGGCGCGAGAAAGTCTGCCAGCAGGCCCACGCCATCGGGCTGACGTGCTGCCACCTGCAACGCCTGGCTGTCGGCCTGATACAGCAGATATTCATCGCCGGCAACCGCAACAAAAGGCCCGACCGCAACAACGGGCTGCGCCTGCTGGTTACCCTGACGGTCGATCAGCGGTGCGCTAAAGCGCGCCACTTCACCGCTGGCGTTCATGTCCTGCTGTAGCCGGTACCAGAATTGCTCCAGCACCTCGACACTGGGGATGCGGCTGCTTTGCGACAAGGCTTCCAGCTCGCGCTGGCGTTCCGGGTAACGGGCGTTAAGCAGGGAATCCTGCCATTGACTGAGGGTATCGCCAGCGCCCTGACGCACCACGCCGAATAGCTCTCCAAGATTGCCGCTGCGCTCGGTCAGCTCCTGACGCAGTTGCGCCAGCTGTTCGCTTTGCGCCTTGAAGAGCGCATCCAGCTCGTCGGCGCGGGCCTGCGCGCTTGTCAGCTCGGCCCGCGTCTGCGAGAGGCGCGCCTGCTGCTGATTGCGCTCACGCAGGAAGCGTTGCTCACGCTCGCGCATGGCGGCCTGTTCGGTACTGCGGGTTTCGCGAATCTGCTCCAGCAGCGCCTGCTTGTCGAAAGACTGGGCCTGCGCCAGCGGCGCCAGGCAACAGAGCATCAGTACCCAGAAGCGAGCTTTCATTGGGATACCTCCGTGCTGACTGGCGGCATGGGCAAGCGCAACAGCTGTGGCGACTGCTCGTTGCGGGCAATGGCAATGCCATCGCTCAGGGGGCGGCGATAGCTGGCCGGCAGCGCCTGCCAACTGCCAGCGGCAGTATCCCAGTAACCCTGTTCCTGACCATCAAGGCTTTGATAAAAGAGCATCAGCCGGCCAATGCGCAAGAACTCGACCACTCGCGCCTGTTCGCCGGCTGGCAACTGGCCGCGCCAGGCCTCCAGAGTGCGACCATAGTCGCTCTCAATCTGGTAAGCCTCCAGCACCCGCCGGTAGAGCTCGGCCACGCTGATTTCGGGGTCGATCAGCAGGTCCTGCAAGCGGGCAATGCGGTCCTCACGCTCATCCAGCAGAAACGGCATATCCAGCGCGACAAAGGCCTCCAGTGACTCGATCATGCGGCGGATCAGCGGCAGCATCTCGCGCTGGGTGTCCGCCAGACTGTCGATCTGCTGCTGCAGACTGGTCAGCTCCTGCGCCTGCGCCTCCACCATCAACTGCAGGCGCTCGCTGTACTCGTTCAGCGCCAGCGCCTGATCCTGAGCCTGGGTGTACTCCTCCAACGCTGCTCGGGCGGCGTCATCAAGGTTATCGATGCGTTGCTGCGTGGCAACCGCCTCGGCGGTCAGTTCACGACTTTCCTGCTGCGCCTGCTGCAACGCCTGCTGCGCCTGCAGGCTGAGCGGCACGGCCAGCAACGCGACCAGCCAAACTGCTTTCATTCGCTATTCCCCCGGCGAAGGCTGGCCTGACCAGCCCGTCAAAAAAGAGAATGATTATCATCTTTATACTAAAGTGTCTGCAACCGCGCTCTCAATCTGGGTGTGGCAGCCTGCCGCACCCACCCGTGCCCGGCACTTGCTCCAGATCAATAGTCCGATCCAGGGCAGGCCGTAGAGTAGCAACTGTCCAACACATTAGGAGACTGAACATGTCCGCTTTTGCATCCCGCCTCGGCCTCGCAGCGCTCTTCGCCCCCGTCCTGCTGGCCGTTTCGGTAACCGCTCAGGCCCACCAGGCGGGCGACATCATCGTTCGCGCCGGTGCCGTTACTGTTGACCCGAAAGAGGATAGCAGCCGCGTCAAGGTCGGCGGTGTACCGCAGGCCGGCACTGCCGCCACCCTCAACAGCGACACCCAACTGGGTCTGAACCTGGCGTACATGCTGTCCGACAACTGGGCTGTTGAAGTGCTGGCTGCCACCCCGTTCGAGCACGACATCGGCACCAAAGGTCTGGGCGGCCTGGAGCTGGGCTCCACCAAGCACCTGCCGCCGACTGTCAGCGTCCTGTACTACCCGATGGCCAGCAGCTCCGCCTTCCAACCGTACGCGGGCCTGGGCATCAACTACACCTGGATGTTCGATGACAAGCTGAGCAGCGAAGCAGAAGCAGCAGGCTTCAGCGGCCTGGAACTGGATGACTCATGGGGTCTGGCGGCGCAGCTGGGTATGGACTACATGCTGAGCGACAAGCTGATGCTGAACGCCCAGATCCGCTACATCGACATCGAAACCACCGGCACAACCTACGCAGGTCCGACCAAGGTCTCTGTGGATGTCGACATCGACCCGATGGTCTACATGGTCGGCCTGGGCTACAAGTTTTAAGCAGACCCTCACTCACGGCTGCACTTCCCCCTGGGGCCTACGTGGTCTCGGGGGATTTTTTATTCAGGGTCAGACAAAAAAGCGAACCGCCGCTCAGTGCGAGCCCAGCAATGCCGTGAGACTGACACGCCAGGTCCGCGGCTTGATGCCAAACACATAGAGCAGACGCCGGCCGCTGAGCACAGCATTGCGCGGCTCCAGCGCCGCCGCAGGCTGACTATCGAAAGAAACAGGCTCGATGACCGGCTCGCGCGCCAGCTGTCCATCCAGCACCAGCTCCTGCGCCAGGGTACGGGCAAAACTGATCCAGCTGGCGACCTCGGCACTGGCATAGTGGTAACAGCCATACAGCTCGCTACCGCAGTCCAGCTGCTTGAGTCCGGCCAGCACCACGCGCGCCATATCCTCCAGCGGTGTGGGGGTGCCCCGCCACTCCTCCGCCAGGGAAACGCTGTCGCCGGCCAATAACTGCGTGACCAGCCGCTGCAGCATGCCCTCGGGCGAGCTATCCAGCACCCAACTGAAACGCAGCAGCAGATGACGTCGACACTGCCCCTGCAGCAATTGGTCCAGCTCGGCCTGCAGCGCGCCGTGGGCACCAATGGGTGTCAGCGGATCCTTTTCGGTGTAGGCCTGCTCTTTCACACCGTCAAACACCCGCGTACTGGACAGCCGATACAGCAGCAGATCCCGGTCGGCGCACTGGGCCACTAGCTCGCGGATAAACACGCGCTCGGCCTCCAGGCCCTCCGGGGCCGGATCCAGCACCTGAAACTGCTGATGGTAAAAACTCAGGTCCAGTACTGCGTCTGGCTGCAATGCGTCGAGCCAGCCGGCTACCTGCCCCGGCTCCCAGCTGACTGGCGGTTCATCCACCAGCAGAAACTCGATATCGTCTTGCGCCGCCTGAGTAACCAACGCCTGACCTAGCAGGGACGTCTTGCCCAGCAGCAACACCCGCATTCGCATGCCTTGATGATCCTTGAATCAGAAACAGGCAAATATTGTGCAGCCTTTATGCCACCGCCGTCACCTGTCACATGCGAACTCCGCAGCTGCTCAGGTGTAGGTGATCAACTCACGGCGCTGCGGACTGTCCAGATGCGGAACCGCGTTGAAGCCCGCAAGACGCATTGCCCGCTGGTTGAATACACAATGAATCAGCCCGGTATTGCGCGTCTGCAGGTTCAGCTCGACCATGGTCTTGCTCGGCGCCTCCAACAACTGACGCACCAGCATGGCAATCGCGCCACCGGAACTGACAGCCAGCACACGGCTACCCTTGAAGTTGTTCATAATGTGCTCACGCGCAGTGAGGATACGCTGCTCGAACTCGGCCCAGGTTTCCGGCAAGTCGCCTTCCAGCTCGCCCTCTGACCAAAGCACAATGCCTTGCTTGAGACGCTTGAAGAAATCCGCCACGGCCGGTTTTTCCGGCAGCGCCTGCTCAGGGTGCTGGGCCAGAAAGGCATGCAGGATGGAGTGAAAGTCAAACTCGTTGAGTTCGGCAAAGACCTGAAAGCCCGTCGGCTCAATGCCCATACCGGCGCAGATGCCCTCGGCGGTCTCGCGGTGGCGCACCATGTCGCCGGTCAGAATATGATCAAACTGCATCTGCTGGCTGGCAAAGTACTCGCCCAGCAGACGGGCCTGCAGGTGACCTTTTTCCGATAGTTGATCATAGTTGTCACTACCGAAGGACGCCTGACCGTGACGAACGAAATAGACTTCTGACATGCTGAAAATCCCCGAGCTGGAGTAACTGGACAACCCGCAGCCCGGCATCGACACCGACGCAGGACCTCTCACGAGCCACAAAAAAACCCGGCAGACCGGGGATGCAAGATCCTAGGTCATGCCGGGTTGCGGCGACAGCTACATTTTAGAACGGAATGTCATCATCAAAGCTGTCGTAATCCGGTGCCGACTGCTGCGGCGCCTGCTGTTGCGGCTGAGCGGCCGGCTGGGACTGCGGTGCCGGACGCTGCGGACGGGACTGGCCCATGCCCTGCTCACCACCACCGCCCTGACGGCTGTCCAGTAGCTGCATCTGGCCACCCATGTCGACAACCACTTCGGTGGTGTAACGCTTGACGCCGTCCTTCTCCCACTCGCGGGTCTGCAGGCGTCCCTCGATATAGAGCTTGGAGCCCTTGCGCGCGTATTCGCCAACTACCTCGGCGATACGACCGAAAAACACCACGCGGTGCCATTCGGTGCGCTCCTGCATCTGGCCGGTCTGCTTGTCCTTCCAGCTGTCGCTGGTGGCCAGCGTCACGTTGGCCACGGCATTACCGTTGGGCAGATAGCGCACTTCCGGATCACCACCGACATTACCGATCAAAATTACCTTGTTTACGCCTCTGGCCATGCCATTCTCCTGCTGTACCTGGTGATCAAACGGGTGCTGCGACCCGGTTAAGTGCCTCACGATCCAATATCTTAGCGTCCACTTTCAAGTAGGCTGCTGCCTCCTCGGCAACAATCACGACTTCGGTCACACCTGCAACGGCCTGCAGGCGGGTGGCCAGCGCGGCATCGTCAAGACAGGCGGGGGACAACGCCAGGCGATAACTGGTCACATAAGGCGGTTCGCGCATGGTACCACCAATGACCAGCCACGACAGCGCCAGCAGCGCGCAACCGACGAAGACGCCGCTCAGTCCGAACTGCGCAAACAGCCAGCCGCCGAACATGCCGCCCAGCGCCGCGCCGGCAAACTGGCTGGTCGAATAAACCCCCATCGCCGTGCCCTTGCCGCCAGCCGGCGCAATCTTGCTAAGCAGCGACGGCAGGGTCGCTTCCAGCAAGTTGAAACCGACAAAGAATAGAATAATCGCCGCCACCAGCCAGGGCAGACTGTGCTGGCTCAACCAGAACAGCGGCTGTACCAGGGCGAGCACCGCCACCGCACCGAGCATCACGCGCTTCATTTGCCGTTGCCGCTCGGCATAAATGATAAAGGGCACCATGCCGAAGAACGACAGCAGCAGCGCGGCCAGATAGACCCACCAGTGCTCTTCCTTGGCCAGCCCCGCCTGCTGTTGCAGAGCCAGCGGGATGGCCAGAAAGGTCGCCATCAGGATGGCGTGCAGACAGGCAATACCGTAATTCAGCCGCAGCAGTTGCCCATTGGTCAGCGCAGGCCACAATGCGCCCCGCACAACCCCGGCGTCGCGGTGCGGTTGCGTATGACGAGGCGTGGGCACCGCCAATATCACCAGTACGATACCGACCAGCGCCAGAGCCGAGGTCGACAGAAAGACGCCACTGAGCCCCGCCACCCGTGCGACCACCGGCCCGGCGACCATGGCCACGGCAAAAGCCAGACCAATGCTCATGCCGATCATCGCCATTGCCTTGGTGCGATGCTGCTCGCGCGTGGAGTCGGCCACCAGCGCCATCACTGCGGCGGCAATCGCGCCGGCGCCCTGCAGCACGCGCCCGGCGATCACCTGGGTGATGCTGTCGGCTCCCGCCGCAACCAGTCCGCCAGCGGCAAACAGCAGTAGACCAAAGACAATCACCGGCTTGCGCCCAACGCGGTCCGAGAGCATGCCGAAGGGAATCTGCAGAAACGCCTGAGTCAACCCGTAGGCGCCAATCGCCATACCAATCAGAAAGGGTGTGGCGCCCTGCAGCTGCTGCCCCCAGGTCGCAAGTACCGGCAACACCATGAACAGGCCAAGCATACGGAAGGCAAAGACCAGTGCCAGCGAAACGGAAGCGCGGCGTTCCTGGGGGCTCATGGAGTCAACCTGATGCATGACAGCTCCGGGTAAAAGCGCGGATATTACCATGCCTGCCCCCATCTCGGGACGCACACCGCCCGGTTGCGCCACTTTGCCGCCGGACCGGCGCAACACGTATACTTGTCTGCTTTGTCGGCCGCGAGGTGAGAGTACTGTGGATACCATCCAGATACGGGGTGCACGCACGCACAACCTGAAGAACGTCGACCTTGATCTGCCACGCGACAAGCTGATCGTGATCACCGGACTGTCCGGCTCAGGCAAGTCGTCACTGGCTTTCGACACCCTCTACGCAGAGGGTCAACGCCGCTACGTCGAGTCACTGTCCGCCTACGCGCGGCAGTTTCTATCGATGATGGAAAAGCCCGATGTCGACCATATCGAAGGGTTGTCCCCGGCGATCTCCATCGAGCAGAAGTCAACGTCGCACAACCCGCGTTCCACCGTCGGCACCATCACTGAGATTTACGACTACCTGCGTCTGCTGTTCGCCCGCGTCGGCACCCCCATGTGCCCAGACCACAACCTGCCGCTGGCGGCACAGACCATCAGCCAGATGGTCGACCAGGTTTTGGCGATGCCCGAGGGCAGCAAGCTGATGCTGCTGGCACCGGTGCTACGCGAACGCAAGGGCGAGCACCTGGCACTGATCGACGAACTGCGCGCCCAGGGCTTCGTCCGCGCACGCATCGACGGCCGCATCCATGATCTGGATGAAGCACCGGCGCTGGACAAAAAGCGTAAGCACACCATCGAAGTGGTGGTTGACCGCTTCAAGGTGCGCGCCGACCTGCAGCAGCGACTGGCCGAGTCCTTCGAAACCGCCATCGGCCTTGCCGACGGCATCGCCATTATCGCGCCGATGGATGGCGAAGACGGCGAAGAAGTCACCTTCAGCGCCCGCTTCGCCTGCCCCGAGTGCGGGCATTCGATCAGCGAGCTGGAACCGCGGCTGTTCTCCTTCAACAACCCCGCGGGCGCCTGTCCCACCTGTGACGGCCTAGGCGTAAAGCAGTTCTTCGATGCCCGGCGTCTGGTCAACGGCGAGCTGACGCTGGCCGAGGGCGCCATTCGCGGCTGGGACAGACGCAACGTCTATTACTTCCAGATGCTCAGCTCGCTAGCCGAGCACTACGGCATCGACCTGGACATGCCCTTCGACCAGATACCGGACGAGCACCGCAAGCTGATCCTGCAAGGCACCGGCAATGACAAGGTCCCCTTCCGCTACCTCAACGACCGTGGCGATGTAGTCCAGCGCGAGCATCCATTCGAGGGCATCGTGCCCAATCTGGAGCGGCGCTACCGGGAAACCGAATCCCAAAGCGTGCGCGAAGAACTGGCCAAGTACCTGAGCACCCAGCCCTGTCCGGACTGCCACGGCACACGACTGCGCCGCGAAGCACGCCACGTCATGATCGACAATCGCAACCTGCCGGGCCTGACTACCTTGCCCGTCGGCGCGGCCGCAGCGTACTTCGAGCACCTCACCCTGGAAGGCAGCCGCGGCGAAATCGCCGAGAAGATCCTCAAGGAAATCCGTGCACGCCTGATGTTCCTGGTCAACGTCGGCCTCGACTATCTGACCCTGGATCGCAGCGCCGACACCCTGTCAGGCGGCGAGGCCCAGCGCATTCGCCTGGCCAGCCAGATCGGCGCGGGACTGGTCGGCGTCATGTACATCCTCGACGAGCCGTCCATCGGCCTGCACCAGCGCGATAACGAGCGCCTGCTCGCGACCCTGGTTCATTTGCGCGACCTGGGTAACACCGTGATTGTGGTAGAGCATGACGAGGACGCTATTCGGCTGGCCGATTACGTCGTCGACATCGGCCCCGGCGCCGGCGTACACGGTGGCCGGGTTGTATCCCACGGCACGGCGCAGCAGGTGATGGACGACCCCGCCTCGCTGACCGGCAAATACCTGTCCGGCAAGGTAAAAATCGCCGTACCCGCCGAGCGCACACCACTGCGCAAGAACGAGTGGCTGCGCCTCAAGGGCGCCTGCGGAAACAATCTGCAGAAGGTCAACCTGGAGATTCCGGTCGGACTGCTAACCTGCGTTACCGGCGTATCAGGGTCGGGCAAGTCGACGCTGATCAACAACACCCTGTTCCCGATCACCGCCACCGCACTGAACGGCGCCACTACGCTGGAAACGGCGCCTTACGGCAGCTTTGACGGCCTGCAGCACCTGGACAAGGTGGTCGACATCGACCAGAGCCCGATCGGCCGCACCCCGCGCTCCAACCCGGCCACCTACACCGGCTTGTTCACTCCAATTCGCGAACTGTTCGCCGGCACGCAGGAAGCCCGCTCACGCGGCTACAAGGCAGGCCGCTTCTCTTTCAACGTTAAGGGCGGACGGTGCGAAGCCTGCCAGGGCGACGGCCTGATCAAGGTGGAGATGCACTTCCTGCCAGACATTTACGTGCCTTGCGATGTCTGCAAGAGCAAGCGTTACAACCGCGAGACGCTGGAGATCAAGTACAAGGGCAAGAACATCCACGAAGTGCTGGAGATGACCATCGAGGAAGCCCGTGACTTTTTTGATGCGGTCCCGGCGCTCGCTCGCAAGCTGCAGACCCTGATGGATGTCGGCCTGTCGTATATCCGCCTGGGACAGTCAGCAACCACGCTGTCTGGCGGTGAAGCCCAGCGCGTGAAGCTGGCCCGCGAGCTCTCCAAGCGCGACACCGGCAAGACCCTCTACATTCTCGATGAGCCGACTACCGGCTTGCACTTCGCGGATATCCAGCAGCTACTGGATGTGCTGCACCGCCTGCGTGACCACGGCAACACCGTCGTGGTGATCGAGCACAACCTAGACGTCATCAAGACTGCAGACTGGATTGTCGACCTCGGCCCAGAGGGCGGCTCTGGTGGCGGTCAGATCATCGCCGCCGGTACGCCGGAGCAGATCGCGGCCGAGGCAGCCTCTCACACCGGGCGCTTTCTTGGCCCGCTGCTAGAGCGCGACCGCGACTGATATCGAATAGAGGAGCCGCCCCACGGCGGCTCCTCACTTCATTCGGCACATCCAGCACCAAATCGCAGACACAAAAAAACCGGCCTAAGCCGGTTTTCTTGTCGTGCCTGACTAACTTACTCGTCAGCTGCAGCCGCTTCAGGGCGGTCAACCAGCTCAACGTAAGCCATCGGGGCAGCATCGCCAGCGCGGAAACCGCACTTCAGAATGCGCACATAGCCACCCGGACGGGTTGCATAGCGCTTGCCCAGGTCGTTGAACAGTTTGCCGACCGCAGCTTTGCTACGAGTACGGTCAAACGCCAGACGACGGTTGGCTACGGTGTCTTCCTTGGCCAGGGTGATCAGCGGCTCGGCGACGCGACGCAGTTCCTTGGCTTTCGGCAGAGTAGTTTTGATCAGTTCGTTTTCGAACAGCGACACTGCCATGTTCTGGAACATGGCCTTGCGGTGTGCGCTGGTGCGACTCAGGTGACGACCACTTTTACGATGACGCATCTCTCAATTCCTCGGTGTCAAGACGATCAGGCCGAAACCTTGTCGTCCTTCTTCAAGCTTGCAGGCGGCCAGTTGTCCAGACGCATACCCAGAGACAGACCACGCGAAGCCAGAACGTCCTTGATCTCGGTCAGGGACTTCTTACCCAGGTTCGGGGTCTTCAGCAGCTCTACTTCGGTACGCTGGATCAGATCGCCAATGTAGTAAATATTTTCAGCCTTCAAGCAGTTGGCCGAACGGACAGTCAGCTCAAGGTCGTCCACCGGACGCAGCAGAATCGGATCGATCTCGTCTTCCTGCTGCTCGACAACCGGCTCCTGGTCACCCTTCAGATCAACGAAAGCGGCCAGCTGCTGCTGCAGAATAGTTGCAGCGCGGCGAATAGCTTCTTCCGGATCCAGAGTACCGTTGGTCTCCAGGTCGATAACCAGTTTGTCCAGGTTGGTACGCTGCTCGACCCGCGCACTTTCCACCACGTAAGCCACACGGCGAACAGGAGTGTAAGTGGCGTCCAGCTGCAGACGGCCAATGGAGCGCGTTTCGTCCTCATCGGACTGACGCGCGTCGGCCGGCTCATAACCGCGGCCACGGGCCACGGTCAGCTTCATGGTCAGCTCGCCGTTGTCGGACAGCGTGGCAATCACGTGGTCCGGATTAACGATTTCGACTTCGTGGTCGAGCTGAATGTCGGCAGCGGTGACAACGCCCGGGCCTTTCTTGGAAAGGTTCAGGGTTACCTGGTCGCGACCGTGCATGTTGATCGCCAACCCTTTCAGGTTGAGCAGGATCTCGATGACATCTTCCTGGACGCCTTCGATAGCGCTGTACTCGTGCAAAACGCCATCGATTTCGGCCTCTACCACGGCGCAGCCGGGCATGGACGAGAGCAGAATGCGACGCAGCGCATTGCCCAGGGTATGACCGAAACCACGCTCCAGCGGCTCAAGAGTGATCTTGGCGCGCGTGGGCGAAGTTTCCTGTACGTCGATATGACGCGGAGTTAGAAACTCGGTAACCGAACTCTGCATGTGGGGCACCTTTATGCTGTCTGTCGCTTACTTGGAGTACAGCTCGACGATCAGGTTTTCGTTGATGTCGGCATACAGATCGCTGCGAGCGGGGATGCTCTTGAAAACGCCTTCTTTCTTGGCGCTATCAACTTCAACCCACTCTGCACCGCCACGCTGAGCAGCCTGTTCCAGAGCGCTGTTGATGCGCAGCTGGTTCTTGGCTTTCTCGCGAACAGCGACCACGTCGCCCGGGGCTACCGAGTAAGACGCAATGTTGACGGTCTTGCCGTTGACGCTGATCGACTTGTGCGACACCAGCTGACGTGCTTCAGCGCGAGTAGCACCAAAGCCCATGCGATAAACGACGTTGTCCAGACGACGCTCCAGCAGTTGCAGCAGGTTCTCACCGGTAGCACCCTTCAGGCGGGCAGCTTCCTTGTAGTAGTTGCTGAACTGACGCTCGAGAACGCCATACATACGACGGACCTTCTGCTTTTCACGCAGCTGAGTACCGTATTCTGAAAGACGACCACGGCGTTGGCCGTGAACACCCGGAGGAGTTTCCAGTTTGCACTTGGAGTCGAGAGCGCGCACGCCGCTTTTCAGGAACAGGTCAGTACCTTCGCGACGAGACAGCTTGCACTTGGGACCAATATAACGAGCCATTTTACCGTCTCCTGATTAAACGCGACGCTTCTTGGGCGGGCGGCAGCCGTTGTGGGGAATGGGGGTGACGTCGGTGATGCTGCTGATCTTGTAACCACAAGAATTCAGCGCACGCACGGCAGACTCACGACCCGGGCCGGGGCCTTTGACGCACACGTCCAGGTTCTTCAGGCCATACTCGAGAGCAGCCTGACCGGCACGCTCGGCCGCTACCTGGGCAGCGAACGGGGTGCTTTTGCGCGAACCACGGAAGCCGGAACCACCGGAGGTAGCCCAGCTCAGGGCGTTGCCCTGACGGTCGGTAATGGTGATGATGGTGTTGTTGAAAGACGCGTGGATGTGGGCAACCCCATCAACGACTGTCTTTTTTACTTTTTTACGTACACGAGCAGCTGGCTTAGCCATATCTGTAGATTCCCTCGCAATTACTTACGGATCGGCTTGCGCGGACCCTTACGGGTACGAGCATTGGTCTTGGTGCGCTGACCGTGAACCGGGAGACCCCGACGGTGACGCAGGCCACGATAGCAGCCGAGATCCATGAGGCGCTTGACGTTCATATTGATCGCGCGGCGCAGGTCACCTTCGGTCGTGCTCTTGGCAACTTCATTGCGCAGGGTATCAATCTGCTCTTCGCTCAGATCCTTGATTTTGACACTGGGCGCAATGCCAGTGGCGGCACAGATCTGCTGTGCCTTGGTCTGACCAATACCAAAAATATAGGTCAGAGAGATAACAGTGTGCTTGTTATCCGGGATGTTGACGCCTGCAATACGGGCCATCCAATTTACTCCGTCTGACAGCTACCTGACTCAACCCAAAGAGGTTGCTCGAAAAAGGGTGCAGTAGGGTAGCGCTAACAAAAACAAAATTCAACCACCTGACCAAAATATGGCCAGGTGGCGGTTATCCTGAGACGTAGTCTTAATTCAGAACCGGGGATTAACCCTGGCGCTGCTTATGACGGGGCTCAGCACTGCAGATTACGCGTACGCTACCATTGCGACGGATAACCTTGCAGTTACGGCAAAGCTTCTTGACTGATGCTGCAACTTTCATAGCCGACTCCTATAACCCGAATACTCAGCGGAGCATGCCGCTGCCGTAACCCTTCAGGTTAGATTTCTTCAAAAGAGACTCGTACTGCTGAGAAACGAGGTGCGATTGTACTTGTGACATGAAGTCCATAACAACCACTACAACGATCAGCAGCGAAGTCCCACCCAGATAGAAGGGCACATTCGCCGATACCACCAGGAACTGCGGCAGCAAGCAGACCGCGGTCATGTACAGGGCACCGAACAGGGTGAGACGGGTCAGCACGCTATCGATGTAGCGAGCCGATTGCTCACCGGGACGAATCCCCGGAATGAACGCACCGGACTTCTTGAGGTTTTCCGCAACATCCTTCGGATTGAACATCAAGGCTGTGTAGAAGAAGCAGAAGAAAATGATCCCTGCACTAAACAGAATGATATTCAGCGGCTTACCCGGCCCAATTGCCTGCGCGAAGGTTTGCAGCCATTCCATGTTGTCACCCTGGGCGAACCAGGTACCCAGCGAAGCCGGGAACAACAGGATACTGCTGGCGAAGATGGCCGGGATCACACCCGCCATGTTGACCTTGAGGGGCAAATGGCTGGTCTGCGCGGCAAACACCTTGCGACCTTGTTGACGCTTGGCATAGTTGACCGTGATTCTGCGCTGGCCACGCTCGACAAACACCACGAACGCGATCATGGCGATGGCAACCAAGCCAACACCGATTAACGCAAAAATATTGATGGTACCCAAACGGGCACCCTCGAAGGACTGACCAATGGCTGCCGGCAGACCGGCAACAATGCCGGCGAAGATCAGCATCGAGATACCGTTTCCGACACCTCGTTCGGTAATCTGCTCACCGAGCCACATCATGAACATCGCCCCGGCAACAAAGGTTGTAACCGCTACAAAGTAGAAGCTGAACCCGGTGCTGAAGGCCACACCCTGACTAGCCAGACCAACGGACATACCGATGGCTTGAATAAACGCCAGCACCAGCGTCAGGTAACGCGTGTACTGACTGATTTTCCGGCGACCGGACTCCCCTTCCTTCTTCAACTGCTCCAGCGACGGCGTAACGGCCGTCATCAGCTGCATGATGATGGATGCAGAGATGTACGGCATGATGCCCAGAGCGAAGATACTCATCCGCTCCAGAGCACCGCCGGAGAACATGTTGAACAAGCTAAGGATCGTCTCTGAATTCTGATTGAACAGATCGGCCAGACGATCAGGGTTTATCCCGGGAACCGGAATATGCGCCCCGATACGGTAAACGATGATCGCGAGGAACAGAAAGCGCAGGCGCCCCCAGAGTTCACTCAAGCCACCTTGATTCATTCCAGAAAGAGCGCCTTGCTTAGCCATTTAGTCCTCGATCTTGCCACCAGCTGCTTCGATCGCTGCACGTGCACCTTTGGTCACGGCCAGGCCTTTGACGGTAACCGCTTTGGTTACGTCGCCGGACAGGACGATCTTCGCACGTACAAACTTGTTGCCAATGATATTGGCATCTTTCAGCGCCTGCAGGTCAACGACCTCAGCGTCAACTGCGTTCAGTTCGCTGGTGCGAATTTCAGCAGTGACCATAGCCAGTTTGGAAGTAAAACCAAACTTCGGCAGACGACGGTGCAGCGGCTGCTGACCACCCTCGAAACCGGGGGCAACGGTGCCACCGGAACGAGAGGTCAAACCTTTGTGACCGCGGCCAGCGGTCTTACCCAGACCGCTACCGATACCACGACCGACGCGCAGCTTTTCACGGCGTGCACCCGGCGCGGAACGCAGATCATTCAGTTTCATGTCTTATTCCTCTACCCGAACCATGTAGGAGACCTTGTTGATCATCCCACGCACAGACGGAGTGTCTTCGACTTCAACGGTGTGACCGATGCGACGCAAGCCCAGGCCTTTAACACAAGCCTGGTGCTTCGGCAGACGACCAGCGACACTCTTGAACAGAGTCACCTTGATTTTTTCGTTTGCCATGTCCACTTACCCCGTGATGTCTTCAACGGTCTTGCCGCGCTTGGCCGCTACAGACTCGGGAGACTGCATCGACTTCAGGCCCTTGTAGGTAGCCTGAACGACGTTAACCGGATTGGTGGAACCGTAACATTTGGCCAGTACGTTGTGTACGCCAGCGGCTTCGAGAACGGCGCGCATTGCACCGCCTGCGATGACACCGGTACCTTCGGAGGCCGGCTGCATGAACACCTTGGACGCACCGTGAGCGGCGCGAACAGGGTACTGCAGAGTGGTTCCGTCCAGGTCGACCTGAATCATGTTACGACGTGCAGCTTCCATAGCCTTCTGGATGGCGGCAGGCACTTCACGTGCCTTGCCGCGACCGAAGCCCACACGACCTTTGCCATCACCGACAACAGTCAGTGCGGTGAAAGCGAAGATGCGGCCGCCCTTAACTACTTTGGCAACGCGGTTAACCTGGACCAGCTTCTCGATGTAACCTTCGTCGCGCTTTTGATCGAAATTAGCCATAACTCTACCCTTAGAATTCCAGCCCGCCTTCACGAGCGGCGTCGGCCAGCGCTTTTACGCGACCATGGTACTTGAAGCCGGAACGGTCGAAGGCGACCTGAGTTACACCGGCGGCCTTGGCACGCTCTGCGACCAGCTGGCCAACTTTCTTGGCTGCTTCGATGTTGCTGGTGGAACCAGCGCGCAGCTCGGAGTCCAGAGTGGAGGCGCTAGCCAGCACTTTGGCGCCATCTGCCGAGATGACTTGTGCGTACATGTGCTGCGAAGAGCGGTGCACGCACAGACGAACGGCTTCCAGATCGCGCAACTTCAGGCGCGTACGGCGAGCTCGACGGAGACGAATAACTTTTTTATCGCTCATTTGCTATGCCCTACTTCTTCTTGGCTTCTTTACGACGCACTACCTCATCGGCGTAGCGTACACCCTTGCCCTTATAGGGCTCCGGACGACGGAAATCACGAATTTCCGCAGCTACCTGGCCGACCAGTTGCTTGTCGATGCCTTTGATAATGATGTCAGTCTGGCTGGGGGTTTCAGCGGAAACACCCTCAGGCAGCTGATAGTCGATCGGGTGGGAGTAGCCCAGCGCCAGGTTCAGAACCTGACCTTTCGCCTGAGCCTTGTAACCTACGCCAACCAGCTGGAGCTTGCGCTCGAAGCCTTGGCTAACGCCGATGACCATGTTGTTGACCAGAGCGCGGGTAGTACCGGCCATGGCCATGTTCGGGCTGCCGGCACGGGCTGCAAAACGCAGCTCGCCGTCTTCCTGAACAACCTCAACAGTCGGATGCAGGCTCAGTTCCAGGGTACCTTTGGCGCCCTTGACCGACAGTGCCTGACCGTCCAGTTTGATTTCTACACCCTGCGGCAGCTTGACAGGGTTCTTCGCGACGCGAGACATCGTTAACCCCCTATCAGAATACGGTGCAGAGAACTTCGCCGCCGATACCGGCAGCGCGAGCAGCGCGATCAGTCATCACACCTTTGTTGGTGGAGACGATGGAAACGCCCAGACCGCCTTTAACCTTCGGCAGTTGCTCAACGGACTTGTACTGGCGCAGACCGGGACGGCTCACGCGCTTCAGCTCTTCGATAACCGGCTTGCCTTCGAAGTACTTCAGTTCGATAGACAGGGTCGGCTTAACGTCACCAACCACTTCGTAACCGGCAACGTAACCTTCTTCCTTAAGTACCTTGGCGACAGCCACCTTCAGCTTTGCCGAGGGCATGCTGACGCTGGACTTTTCAGCCATCTGGGCATTACGGATACGGGTCAGCATATCTGCCAACGGGTCCTGCATACTCATGGGCTATGTGCTCCTGAAACTGAGTAATAAAAGTCTGGATTACCAGCTGGCCTTGACCAGACCAGGCACGTCACCGCGCATGGCTGCTTCACGCAGCTTGATGCGGCTCAGACCAAACTTGCGGTATACGCCGTGCGGACGACCAGTGACGCGGCAGCGATTACGCTGACGGACCGGGCTGGAGTCGCGCGGCAGTTTTTGCAGGGCTACCTGAGCAGCCCAGCGATCTTCTACAGAGGCGTTCACGTCACCAATGGTCGCTTTCAGAGCTGCACGCTTGGCAGCAAATTTGGCGACCAGGCGAGCACGCTTGGCCTCACGGTTTTTCATACTGACTTTTGCCATTGTCCTGACTCCTAGTTACGGAACGGGAAGTTGAAGGCGCGCAGCAGCGCACGACCTTCGTCGTCGGTCCGCGCAGTAGTAGTCAGGGTGATGTCCAGACCACGCAGAGCATCGATCTTGTCGTAATCGATTTCCGGGAAGATGATCTGTTCCTTGACACCCATGCTGTAGTTGCCACGGCCATCAAAGGACTTGGCATTCAGACCACGGAAGTCACGAACACGCGGCAGGGAAATCGACAGCAGACGGTCGAGAAATTCGTACATCTGCTCACGACGCAGGGTGACCTTGACGCCAATCGGCCAGCCATCGCGGATCTTGAAGCCAGCGATAGACTTGCGAGCGTAGGTAACGATGCCCTTGCGGCCGGTGATCTTTTCCAGATCAGCCAGTGCGTTTTCGATGACCTTCTTGTCACCAACTGCTTCACCAAGGCCCATGTTCAGGGTGATCTTGGTGATTTTCGGCACTTCCATCACGTTCTTCAGGCCCAGTTCTTCCTGGAGCTTGGGAACGATGTTAGTGCGATAGGTTTCTTTCAATCTCGCCATGGTAAGCACCTAGATTCTCAAGCGTCGACAGCTTTTTGGGTCGACTTGAAAATACGAACCTTCTTACCGTCTTCGACTTTAAAACCGACACGGTCGGCTTTGTTAGTCTCGGGGTTGAAGATTGCCACGTTGGAGACGTGGATCGGCGCCTCCTTCTCAACAATACCGCCCTGAGCACCAGCCATCGGGTTCGGCTTGGTGTGGCGCTTGATAATGTTGACACCGGAAACCAGCAGGCGGGCATCGTCACCAACTTTCAGGACTTTGCCACGCTTGCCCTTGTCTTTACCGGCAATGACGATTACGTCGTCGTCGCGTTTGATCTTTTGCATGACCGGGCTCCTTACAGCACTTCGGGCGCGAGGGAAACGATCTTCATGAACTGCTCATTACGCAGCTCACGAGTCACCGGCCCAAAGATGCGGGTACCGATCGGCTCATTCTTGTTGTTGAGCAGAACGGCAGCGTTGCCATCGAAACGGATCAGCGAACCGTCAGTACGGCGCACGCCGTGACGGGTACGCACGATGACCGCGTTGAGCACCTGGCCTTTCTTTACTTTGCCGCGCGGAATCGCTTCCTTCACGGTCACTTTGATGATATCGCCAATGCCGGCGTAGCGGCGGTGAGAACCGCCCAGAACCTTGATACACATAACGCGACGTGCACCACTGTTGTCAGCCACATCCAGCATGGATTGAGTCTGAATCATAACTTTCTCCGACCCTTAAATAATCCGCTAAGTTGCGCGGGCTTAGACTTGCGCCGCGCGCTCGTCGATCTGAACCAGTGCCCAGCTCTTGGTTTTGGCCAAGGGACGGGTTTCACGAATGGTCACCAGATCGCCGATGCGGCATTCGTTGTTCTCGTCGTGTGCCTTGAGCTTGGTAGAGCGCTTCACGTACTTACCGTACAGAGGGTGCTTTTCCTGACGCTCGACGAGCACAGTGATGGTTTTATCCATCTTGTCACTGACAACACGGCCAGTAACGCTACGAACAGTTTTGTTCTCGGCCATGATCAGTTACCACCCTTCTGATTGAGCACAGTCTTGACGCGAGCGATGTCGCGCTTTACCTGGTTCAGCAGATGCGTTTGACCGAGCTGACCGGTTGCTTTCTGCATGCGCAGGTTGAACTGATCGCGCAGCAGGGTGAGCAGCTGTTCGTTCAGCTGCTCAGCAGATTTTTCACGAAGTTCTGTCGCTTTCATTACATCACCGTCCGCTTAACAAAGGTGGTAGCGAGAGGCAGCTTGGCTGCGGCCAGGGCGAACGCTTCGCGGGCCAGCTCTTCGGAAACACCTTCAATCTCGTAAAGGACCTTGCCCGGACGAATCTGGGCTACCCAGTACTCGACGTTACCCTTACCTTTACCCATCCGTACCTCGAGAGGCTTCTTGGAAATGGGCTTATCCGGAAACACGCGAATCCAGATTTTACCGCCACGCTTAACGTGACGAGTCAGGGCGCGACGAGCCGCTTCGATCTGACGTGCAGTCAGTCGACCGCGGCCTACGGCTTTGAGCGCGAACTCACCGAAGCTCACCTTGCTACCACGATGCGCCAGACCACGGTTGTGGCCGGTCATCTGCTTGCGGAACTTCGTACGCTTAGGTTGTAACATGTGCGTACCCCTTACTTAGCAGCTTTTTTCTTGGCCGCGACGGCTTTGGTTTCTTCCTGGAGACCACCAATGATCTCGCCTTTGAAGATCCAAACCTTCACACCGATCACACCGTAGGTGGTGTGGGCTTCAGCTGTCGCGTAGTCGATGTCGGCACGCAGGGTGTGCAGCGGCACACGGCCTTCACGATACCATTCGGTACGGGCGATCTCGGCGCCGCCAAGACGGCCGCTAACCTGGATCTTGATACCCTTGGCACCAATGCGCATGGCGTTCTGTACGGCGCGCTTCATGGCACGACGGAACATCACACGACGCTCGAGCTGCTGAGCAACGCTTTGTGCAACCAGGGCACCGTCGAGCTCCGGCTTGCGGATCTCTTCGATGTTGATGTGCACCGGCACGCCCATCTGGCTGGTCAGATCCTGACGCAGCTTCTCAACGTCCTCACCCTTCTTGCCAATCACGATGCCCGGACGAGCAGTGTGAATGGTAATGCGGGCTGTCTGCGCCGGGCGCTGAATATCAACACGGCTGACAGAGGCGCTTTTCAGTTTGTCCTGAATGTACGCGCGTACTTTCAGGTCGGTGTTCAGATAGTCAGCGTAGTTGCGACCATCTGCGTACCACACCGAAGTGTGTTGTTTAACGATACCGAGGCGAATGCCTACCGGATGTACTTTCTGACCCATTTGATCGACTCCTACTTGTCAGCAACCTTGACCGTGATGTGGCAAGACCGCTTGATGATGCGATCAGCACGGCCTTTGGCACGCGGCATGATGCGCTTCAGGGAGCGACCTTCGTTGACAAACACGGTGGAGACCTTGAGGTCATCCACGTCTGCGCCATCGTTGTGCTCGGCGTTCGCAATAGCGGACTCGAGTACTTTCTTGATGACGGCAGCGGCCTTCTTGTTGCTGAATGCCAGCAGGTTCAGGGCCTCATCCACCTTCTTACCGCGGATCTGGTCGGCGACCAAACGCGCTTTCTGGGCAGAGAGTCGGGCGCCCTTATGAGTAGCGGCTACTTCCATCTTCTAACCCCTTAGCGCTTGGCTTTCTTGTCTGCAGCGTGACCACGGTAGGTACGCGTAGCAGAGAATTCGCCCAACTTGTGACCGACCATGTCTTCGCTAACGATAACTGGGACATGCTGGCGACCATTGTGTACAGCGATGGTCAGACCGACCATCTGCGGCAGAATCATCGAACGGCGCGACCAGGTCTTGATCGGCTTACGGTCGTTCTTTTCTACTGCCACTTCGACCTTCTTCAACAGGTGAAGATCGATAAAAGGACCTTTCTTCAGAGAACGCGGCACTGTCGTATCCCCTCTAATTACTTGCTGCGACGACGGACAATCATCTTGTCAGTGCGCTTGTTGGACCGAGTCTTGGCACCCTTAGTCGGGAAGCCCCACGGAGAAACCGGATGACGACCACCGGAGGTACGACCTTCACCACCACCATGCGGGTGATCTACCGGGTTCATGGCAACACCACGAACGGTCGGACGAACACCGCGCCAGCGTTTGGCACCGGCTTTACCCAGCGAGCGCAAGCTGTGCTCACCGTTGGACACTTCACCCAGAGTCGCGCGGCATTCGCCAAGGACTTTGCGCATTTCGCCGGAACGCAGACGAACGGTGACGTAGGCACCTTCGCGAGCAACCAGCTGGACAGCAGCGCCAGCACTGCGAGCTACCTGAGCACCTTTACCAGGCTTCAGTTCGATCGCGTGAATAGTGCTACCTACCGGGATGTTGCGCAGCGGCAGAGAGTTACCGGCCTTGATCGGCGCATCGGCACCAGAGACCAGTTGATCGCCAGCAACAACGCCTTTCGGGGCGATGATGTAGCGACGCTCACCGTCGGCATACTTCAGCAGAGCAATATGAGCAGTACGATTCGGATCGTACTCGACGCGCTCTACAACAGCGGGGATGCCGTCTTTGTTACGACGGAAGTCCACGATGCGGTAGTGTTGCTTATGTCCGCCCCCACGATGACGCGTGGTGATGCGGCCATTGTTGTTACGACCACCAGACTTGCCTTGCTTCTCCAGCAGCGGTGCGTGCGGAGCACCTTTGTGCAGGTCAGCGTTAACGACCTTGACGACGAAGCGGCGGCCAGCGGAAGTAGGTTTACATTTAACAATTGCCATGATGTACCCCTGTCTTATTCAGCGCTGGCGAAGTCGATGTCTTGACCGGCTTCCAGGCTAACGTAGGCCTTTTTCCAGTCATTACGCTTGCCCAGGCCGCGAACGGTGCGCTTGGTCTTGCCTTTGACATTCAAAGTCGATACCGCCTTGACCTTGACGTTGAACAGCTGCTCAACGGCCTTTTTGATTTCCAGCTTGGTCGCAGTGGTATCCACTTTGAACACGAACTGGTTCTGGCCGTCGGCCAGCACGGTTGCCTTTTCGGACACATGCGGGCCAAGCAGTACCTTGAAAATGCGCTCTTGGTTCATCCCAGCATCTCCTCGAACTTCTTAACAGCAGGCACTGTGATCAGTACCTTGTCGTAAGCGATCAGGCTAACCGGGTCAGAACCTTGAACGTCGCGCACGTCGACGTGCGGCAGGTTACGCGCTGCCAGGTACAGGTTCTCATCAACGCCTTCGGTAACGATCAGCACGTTCTGCAGATCGAGTTCCTTCAACTTGCCGGCCAGAGCCTTGGTTTTCGGTGCGTCAACGGAGAAGCTCTCAACAACGACCAGACGATCCAGGCGTACCAGCTCGGACAGAATGGAACGCAGTGCGCCGCGGTACATCTTGCGGTTCAGCTTCTGCTCGTGATTTTGCGGACGGGCAGCAAAGGTAGTACCACCGGAGCGCCAGATCGGGCTGCGGATGGTGCCGGCACGGGCACGGCCGGTACCTTTCTGACGCCAGGGCTTCTTACCACCACCGGAAACGTCGGAACGGGTCTTTTGCTGCTTGGTACCCTGACGAGCACCAGCCATGTACGCGACAACGGCTTGGTGAACCAGGGTTTCGTTAAACTCGGTTGCAAAGGTCAGATCGGAAACTTCGATCGCGCTTGCACCAGCTACATTCAGATTCATGGTAACTCCCCCTTAACCCTTGGCCTTGACCGCCGGGCGAACGATAACGTCGCTACCGGTAGCGCCAGGCACGGAGCCCTTGATGAGCAGCAGGTTACGCTCAGCGTCAACGCGAACGACCTCAAGAGTCTGCACGGTTACCTGCTCGGCACCCATGTGACCAGACATCTTCTTGCCCTTGAATACACGGCCAGGGGTCTGACACTGACCGATGGAACCGGGTACACGGTGGGAAATAGAGTTACCGTGGGTAGCGTCCTGGCCGCGGAAATTCCAGCGCTTGATGGTACCGGCAAAGCCTTTACCCTTGGACTGACCAGTTACATCCACCTTCTGACCTGCTTCAAACAGGCCAACAGTCAGCTCGGAGCCAGTTTCGTACTGGGAGCTGTCTTCCAGGCGGAACTCGAGCACCTGGCGACCGGCAGCCGCATTGGCTTTGGCAAAATGCCCAGCCATTGGCTTGGTCACGCGATTGGCACGACGCTCACCCACAGTCACCTGAATGGCTTGATAGCCATCGGCTTCCAGGGTCTTAACCTGAGTAACGCGGTTCGGTTCTACTTCTACAACCGTAACCGGAATAGATACACCATCTTCAGTGAAAACGCGGGTCATACCGCATTTCCGGCCGACTAAACCAATAGTCATTTTGTAAACCTCATGAGTGCACGGGGCTATTACCCGCTATGGCCGCCCAACACAGGGCGTTACACGACCTTTAGCCCCCGTTGTGGGGCTATCAGCCGAGGCTGATCTGAACCTCTACACCTGCAGCCAGGTCCAGCTTCATCAGCGCATCAACAGTTTTGTCGGTGGGCTGAACGATATCCAGCACCCGCTTATGGGTACGGATTTCATACTGATCGCGCGCGTCTTTGTTGACGTGCGGCGAAATCAGAACAGTAAAACGCTCTTTACGAGTCGGCAAAGGGATCGGACCACGCACCTGAGCCCCAGTACGTTTCGCGGTATCCACGATTTCCTGGGTAGATTGATCGATCAGGCGATGGTCAAAAGCTTTCAACCGAATACGGATCTGTTGGTTCTGCATTTGACCAGAAACTCCAAGCAACTGATTTCAGGCGCAGCCGGTCAACGGATGCACCCGTCCAAGGGAGGCGCAATTCTACTGATGCGTCCCATCACTGTCAACCAAAAGAAAAGCCCCCGCAATGCGAGGGCTTTTCCCTTGTACAACTCAGATCATCACTCGATGATCTTGGCTACCACACCGGCGCCAACGGTACGACCGCCTTCGCGGATCGCAAAGCGCAGACCGTCTTCCATCGCAATCGG